>Ga0187773_10000036_pt1 | contig 55667 bp, 52 predicted proteins | sample 0216_BV02_MP05_1_FD_133133 | JGI IMG/M metagenome (GOLD analysis project Ga0187773, IMG submission 133133) | Tropical peat soil microbial communities from peatlands in Department of Meta, Colombia - 0216_BV02_MP05_10_MG | ecosystem: Environmental > Terrestrial > Soil > Wetlands > Peat | place...
AGGGGGATCAGTCGCTGCGAGATGAGGCCGCGCAGGTTCAACGACAGGTCCATCAGCAGTTGTGCACGCCGCTCCTCGGGAAAGAAGTTGATGACCCGATCCAGCGCCTGATTGGCGCTGTTCGCATGCAAGGTGGCGAGGCACAGGTGGCCGGTCTCGGCGAACGCGATGGCGTGTTCCATGGTCTCGCGGTCGCGGATCTCGCCGATAAGGATCACGTCGGGGGCCTGGCGCAGCGTGTTCTTCAGCGCGTGCTCCCATGAGAGCGTGTCCACACCCACCTCGCGCTGCGTGATGAGACAGCCCCGGTGGGGGTGGGTGAACTCGATCGGATCCTCGATCGTGATGATGTGGCCGTGGGAGTTCTCGTTGCGGAAGCCGACCATTGCCGCAAGCGTCGTGCTCTTGCCCGAGCCGGTCGCACCGACCATGATCACCAGACCGCGCTTGGTCATGATGATGTCCTTCAGCACGGTCGGCAGACCGAGGTCCTCTATCTTGGGGATGGTGGTGGTGATCACCCGCAGCACGACGCCGACATTCGCCTGCTGCACGAAGGCGTTGACGCGGAATCGGCCGATGCCCGCCGGGTTGATGGCGAAGTTGCACTCCTTGTTCGCCTCAAAATCCGCTGCCTGCCTGTCGTTCATGATGGCGCGCGCCAGCTCGACCGTGTGCGTGGGCGTGAGCGGCGTGCTCGACACCGGCGTCATCCTGCCGTCGATCTTGATCGCGGGCGGGAAGCCCACCGTGATGAAGAGGTCCGAGCCCTTCTTCGTCAGCATCAGCCGAAGCAGGTCGTACATGAATTTGGTTGCCTGTTCGCGTTCCATAGTCGCCTCTTAGAAACCTCCGGGCACTGGCCCCGGGAAGTTGTAGTCTCGGCCGCTTCGCTTGGCTTTGCTTCGCGAAGTCAGCATTCGGTGTTCACTGTAATGTCCCGGCCAGGGAACTAGCCGGGGAAGTTGTCCTTGTTCGCCGCCTTGCCGCGCGCTTCGGCTACCGCAATGATGTTGCGCTTCACCATGTCCTGCAGGTTCTGATCGAGCGTCTGCATGCCGAAACCCTGACCGGTCTGGATTGCCGAATACATCTGCGCGATCTTGTTTTCGCGGATGAGGTTGCGGATCGCGGGCGTCCCGATCATGATCTCGTGCGCCGCCACCCGGCCCGACCCGTCCTTGGTCTTGCACAGGGTCTGCGAGATCACCGCCCGAAGCGACTCGGAAATCATCGCGCGCACCATCTCCTTTTCCGCCGCCGGGAACACGTCTACGATTCGGTCGATGGTCTTCGCCGCCGAGCTCGTGTGCAGCGTGCCGAACACGAGGTGCCCGGTTTCCGCGCCGGTCAGGGCAAGGCGGATCGTTTCCAGGTCGCGCATCTCGCCCACCAGGATCACGTCCGGGTCCTCGCGCAGGGCGCTCCTGAGCGCATTGGCGAACGACAGCGTGTGCGGCCCGACCTCGCGCTGGTTGATCAGGCATTTCTTCGATTCGTGCACGAACTCGATCGGGTCCTCGATGGTGAGGATATGGCCCTGCTCGTTTTCGTTGATGTGGTTGACCATGCCGGCGAGCGTCGTGGACTTGCCCGAGCCGGTGGGACCGGTCACCAGCACGATGCCGCGCGGCTGATCTGCAATCTCGGCGAATATCTTCGGCGCCTTCAGTTCCTCGAGCGAGAGGATCTTGGAGGGGATCGTCCGCATGACGGCCGCCGCCCCCCGGTTCTGCACGAAGGCATTGACGCGAAAGCGCGCGAGGCCGGGGATGGCAAAAGAGAAGTCGCACTCGAGGTTTTCCTCGTAGTGCTTTCTCTGCCCGTCGTTCATGATGTCGTAGATCATCCCATGTACGTCCTTGTGCTCCATTGCCGGCAGGTTGATTCGCCGGATATCGCCGTGCACGCGGATCATGGGCGGCAGCCCCGAAGACAGGTGCAGGTCGGAGGCCTTGTTCTTGACGACAAAGGCTAGGAGTTCCGAGATATCCACTATAATTCCCCTTGATCGCGTGCCCCGGTTTGCCGGAAAAATGGGCCAAGACGCGACCGCAATAGAAACGTACTGCGTGCGACTGCGCGCAAAGTCGCGCGACTTTCCGCGCCGGGCCGCACTGATAACGTCCGCGCTGATTATGTCTCCAATTACAGCGAACTTGCAAGCCGTGAGAAGCCGCATTGAGCGCGCGACGCGCGACGCAGGCCGGCCGGCCCATTCGGTGGCGCTGGTCGCAGTGAGCAAGACGTTTGCCGCGGCGGCGGTTCGCGAGGCGGCGGCCGCAGGGCAACGCGATTTCGGCGAGAATTACGCACAGGAGGGGGTGGAAAAAATTGGCATTCTTGCCGACCTCGCGCTCGTCTGGCACTACATCGGCCCGATCCAGAGCAACAAGACGCGCGCAATCGCCGAGCACTTCGACTGGGTCCATTCGATCGAGCGCGCAAAGATCGCCGCGCGGCTCTCGGAAGCGCGCGACCCCGCTCGAGGGGAGCTTCAGGTCTGCATCCAGGTCAATGTGTCGGGGGAGGCAACCAAGAGCGGCGTCGCTCCCGATGAAACTGCGCTGCTCGCCAGGCTGGTATCCAAGTTGCCGCGCTTGAAGCTCCGCGGCCTCATGACCGTGCCCGAGCCGACTCCGGACGCACAGCTGCAGCGCCGGCGCTTCGCGCAATTGCGCGAGCTGCGTGACAAGCTGAATCACGAGGGCTTCGCCATGGATACCCTTTCGATGGGCATGTCCGCGGATCTGGAAGCGGCGATCACCGAGGGAGCGACTTTGGTGCGGGTCGGAACGGCAATTTTCGGCGAGCGTGCCGCATGAGGATCGCCTTCATCGGCGGGGGCAACATGGCGGACGCCCTGATTGGAGGACTGCTGCGCAAGAGTTTCCCGATCCAGGACCTGCGCGTGGTGGAGATCGACGCGGGCGCGCGCCGCAGGATCGAACAGAAGTACGGCGTAAGCTGCTTCGACAAGCCGAAGGACGCGGTGCGCGCGGGGGATGTCGTCGTGTTCGCAGTGAAGCCGCAGCACTTGCGCGAAGCGGCTTCCAAGTCGGGCATCGGGGACAATGCCAACCTCGTCATCAGCATCGCCGCGGGCGTGCGCCTGGCGAACCTCTCCAAGTGGCTGAAGGGCCACACGCGCCTGGTGCGCGCCATGCCCAACACGCCGTCGATGATCGGGGAAGGCGTCGCGGGCCTGTTCCCTTTTTCCAAGGCCGTGACGCGCGAGGATCGCATGCAGGCCGAAACCGTGCTCGGTGCGGTCGGTACTACCGTGTGGATCACCGACGAGTCGCAGATGGACGCGGTGACCGCAATTTCCGGGAGCGGCCCGGCCTACGTGTTCTATTTCATCGAGGCGGTCGAGGAAGCCGCAGCTGAACTGGGCCTGCCGATCTCGATCGCGCACCAGCTGGTGCTCAACACCTTCAGCGGTGCGGCGAAACTCGCGGCCACCAGCCCCGATCCGGTCGCGGTCTTGCGCGAGCGCGTCACCTCCAAAGGCGGCACCACCGAGCGGGCGCTTGCGAGCATGGCCAAGGACGAGGTCAAGTCGGCAATCATCCGCGCGATCCGCGCCGCCAACGAGCGCGGCAAGGAACTCGGCGAGGAACTCGGGAAAGAGTGATGCTGCTTCAGATCACCGATCTGATCATCGTGAATGCCTTTGGGCTGATCGTGTATGCGCTGCTCCTGCGTTTCTACATGCAGTTGCTGAGGGCGCCGTTCCGCAACCCCGTAGGCATGTTCGTCACGGCACTCACCAACTGGATCGTGCTGCCGGTCCGGCGCGTCATTCCCGGCCTGATGGGACTTGATCTTCCGACGATTGTTCTCGCGTGGCTGGTACAGGCGCTCATGCTCACGCTGCTGCTGTGGCTGCGAGGCGTGGCTTTCACGCACGCTCCCGGGATTGCCGCGGGGCTGCTGTTCGGGATCGCGGCGCTCAAGCTCCTGCAGGCCTCGCTCTATCTGCTGATAGCGGTAGTCATCGCCCATGTATTGTTCAGCTGGTTCAACCCCCACACGCCCATCGCGCCACTCCTGGACGCGCTCACGCGTCCTTTCTACAGGATCTTCCGACGCTTCATTCCGCCAATCGGCAACGTGGACCTGTCTCCGATCTTCGTTCTCGTCATTGCCCAGATCCTTCTCTTTCCGATCGGCGATCTGGTGCGGCCGTTTTGAGCGACTGGGCGAGGCGCACGGCGCAAGGCTGGCTGCTTTCGATTCATGCGCTGCCCGGCGCGCGAACAAGCAGGGTCGCGGGACTTCACGGCGATGCGCTCAAGGTCCAGGTCGCAGCGCCGCCCGACAAGGGCCGCGCAAACGCGGAATTGATTTCGCTGCTCTCCGATCTGCTCGGCGTGCCCAAGCGCGAGCTTCGCATTGCCAGAGGCGAACTGTCGCGGCGGAAGCTCGTGCTCGTCGCCTGGCCGCAGGCCGATCCTGCCCTGTTGCTGCGATCCAGGCTCCCCGGAGCCCGGGACTAGGTTTCGTACACGACCTGCCCGCCGACGAAGGTGTAGCGCACCCGGCCCGGCAGCTCGTAGCCAATGAACGGCGTGTTCTTGCCCTGACTCTTCAGGAAATCCGCGGTGATTCGCACGTGCGCCGCGGCATCGAACACGCACAGGTCCGCGTCGCGACCGGGACTGAGCTCGCCCGACTGCACTCCGAGAATCGCCGCGGGCCTGCAGGTCACTGCGCCGAGCGCTTCGGGCAGGGCGATGTGCGCTTCCTCCGCCCACTTGAGCGTGAGCGGCAGCAACAGCTCCAGTCCCGTTGCTCCGGGTTCCGATTCCGCGAAAGGCAACTGCTTCGCATCCTCATCCACCGGCGCATGGTCCGAGCAGACGGCATCGATCGTTCCGTCCGCGAGGCCCATCCGAAGCGCGTCTCGGTCGCGCAAGGAACGGAATGGCGGAACAACTCGGCAATGCGAGTCGAAGTAACCGAGGTCGACTTCCGAAAAGTGCGCGTGATGCACCCCTACGTCGCAGCTGACCGGAAGTCCTTCCTCTTTTGCCGCGCGCAGCATGGCCACGCCTTCGGCCGTGGAAAGCCGGCATAGGTGCACGCGCGCGCGCGTTGTGCGGACCAGCTGCAGAATGGTCGCGAGCGCGATCGTCTCCGCGAACGCCGGAATGCCGGGGAGGCCCAGCCGGGTAGCAACTTCGCCGTCGTGCGCCACGCCGTCGCGCGCGAGATAGCCGTCCTGCGGCCGCAGCCACACGGAAAAGCCGAAGGTCGCCGCGTATTGCATCGCGCGCCACAGCACCTGCGTGTCGGGAATCGGCGTGTCGGCGTTCGAGAACGCTATACAGCCGGCGTCACGCAGCACCGCCATCTCGGTGAGGCGCTCGCCGCCGAGCTTCCAGGTGAGCGCGCCGACCGGAAAGACATGCGCGAGATTGAGGCTCTTCGCGCGAAACTTGAGCATCTCCACAAGGCCCGGCTCGTCCAGAGGAGGATCGGTGTCGGGCGGGCAGGCCAGGCTCGTGACGCCTCCGGCCACCGCAGCCTGCATCTCCGATTCGAGCGTCGCCTTGTATTCGAAGCCCGGCTCCCTCAACCGCGCCGAGAGGTCGATCAGGCCCGGGCAGACGATAAGGCTCGAGGCGTCTATGGTGCGCTCAGCGCGAAATCCGGCAGGCGGTCGCCCGAGGGCGGCGATTTTCCCCTCTGAGATGAAAACGTCTTGCTTTGCGTCGACCCGGTTCTTCGGGTCGATCAGCCGGCCGCCCTTGATGTGGATCGTTCTCACTTGAAGGGGCTGCCGTCCTTGCGGGTGAATACAATCTTTCCGTCGACCGTGCGCATCGCAAGGTCGACATCCGGGTAGCTCGCCCGCTCTCCAGGCGTGCGATCGCCGATTTCCAGATAGAGCACGGGCTTCTGGGTCTCGTTGATGAGTTGGTGGCCGTCGGCCTTCCCCGCCGGGAACCCGGCGGCCATCCCGGGGCCGAGTTTCTGCCTTCCCGCGTCGGTCACCAGCGTCACCTCGCCCTCGACAATGTAGATGAATTCGTCCTGCTTCTCGTGCCAGTGGCGCATCGAGGACTCCGCACCCGGATCGAGGCGCGTGAGGTTCACGCCGAAGTTTTTCAGTCCGGCGTGGTCGCCGAGGCGACGACGATAGCGACCCGCGACGCGGGACTTGTACGGCTCCGGATAGCCTGTGCTCGAGGTATCGGGCAGATCTTTCGGGTCAAAGGCAGGACTCTTGAGTTTGCTCATGTCAGTTTCCCGCGAGGATACTCATGACAGCCATGCGCACGGCAATGCCGAAAGTGACCTGCGGCAGGATGACCGAGTGCGGGCCGTCGGCAACCGAAGAGTCGATCTCGACGCCGCGGTTCATGGGGCCGGGATGCATGACGATGGCATCGGGCTTGGCGAGCGCGAGCTTCGCCGGGGTCAGCCCATAGGATTTGAAGAATTCCTGTGCGGAGGGCAGGAGCGGCCCCTTCATGCGCTCGTTCTGCAGACGGAGCATCACCACCACGTCGCAGCCGGCCAGACCCTCGCGCATGTCGTAGTGCACGGAGACCCCGAGTTGCTCGACGCCCGTCGGCAGCAGAGTCCTCGGACCGATGACGCGCACGTCCGGGGTGCCGAGCGTCGTCAATGCGTGAATCAGGGATCGTGCCACGCGCGAGTGCAGCACATCGCCGACGATGGCGACGCAAAGCTTCGAAAAGTCCTGCTTGTAGTGGCGGATGGTGTAGATGTCGAGGAGACCCTGAGTCGGATGCGCATGGCGCCCGTCGCCCGCGTTGATCACGTGCACGTGTGAGGCGACATGGTTCGCGATGAGGTGTGCTGCGCCGCTCGAGGAATGCCGCACGATGAACATGTCGGCGTGCATCGCCGAAAGGTTGTCCACGGTATCGAGCAGAGTCTCGCCCTTGGTAGAAGACGAAACCGCGATGTTCAGGTTGATGACGTCCGCGGAAAGGCGCTTGGCGGCGATTTCGAAAGTGGTGCGGGTGCGGGTCGATGGCTCGAAGAACAGATTGAAGATCGACTTGCCGCGCAAGAGCGGCACTTTCTTCACCTCGCGGTCTCCCACGCTGATGAAAGAAGAGGCCGTGTCGAGGATGAGCGTGAGGACGTCCCGGGGCAGCCCCTCGATGGTGAGGAGATGCTGCAGCTTCCCCTCGCCGTTAACCTGCAGGTTTCGCATCGGAGAGCCGGAGAAAAAACCGCCCGCGTTCGTCGCGCGCCAAGCGCAATAGCATGCCTGTCGGTACCGCTAACGAGGCACCCACGTATTGCGCCGCGATCGGCAATTGCCGCTCGCCGCGGTCCACCAGTACCGCGAGTTCGATCTTGCCCGGGCGTCCGTAGTCGAACAGCTCGTTCATCGCTGCGCGTACGGTACGTCCGGTATATAGGACATCGTCGACCACTACGATGTGCCGGCCGTTCACGTTGAAGGGGATCTGCGATGGCTTCACTTGGTGGCGAAGCCCCGCAGTATCGAAATCGTCTCTATAGAAGGAGATGTCCAGCACGCCCATGGGCGTCTGGAGCGCGAGCTCCTGATGCAGGCGTTCGGCGAGCCAGGCCCCGCCGGTGCGAATGCCGACGAGCCCGGTGGAAGCCGTGACACCCGAGCGCAGCTGGCGTGCGAGTTCCCGGCAGAGGACTTCAGCGTCTGGGAGATTCATCGAGGTGACTTTGCAGGATGACCTGCGCGGCAAGCGCGTGCGCGGCGTGTTTGTGTCTACGCCCGCCGCGACCGGTTTCGCGCAGGCTTGCCTCCGCCGCCGCCGAGGACAGGCGCTCGTCGGCAAGATCGACCGGAAGCCGGAAACGCGATTCTAGCTGCCTCGCGAAACGCTTCGCGCGCCGCGTCATGTCGTGCTCCGCGCCGTCCTGCGAAAGCGGCAACCCGACGAGCAGGCGTTGCGGCTGCCACTCGCGCACCAGCGCTTCGATTTCCGCCATGCTTTTCTGGCTGCTCAAGGCTTCGAACATTCCCAAGGGATTGGCGAGGCGCGTTTCCGTATCGCCCACCGCGACGCCAATCCAACGAGTGCCGAAATCAAAAGCCAGTATGGTGTGGCCCGGGGCCTTGGACGGGGCCACGGCCGTCTCGCTCACGCGTGCCCTGCCTCCTCGGACAGCTTGGCGAAATCGACACCGAGCAACTTCATCGCCGCAGGAAGCCGTTCCTCGGCAGGCATGTCGAATATGATCGCGTCCTTCGCCTCGACCGTGAGCCAGGCGTTCTGCTTGATCTCGTTTTCGAGCTGTCCGGCGGCCCAGCCGGAGTAGCCGAGTGTCACGAGCATCCTGTTCGGGCCACCGCCTTGTCCTACCGCCTCGAGGATGTCCTTGGAAGTCGTGAGGCCCACGGCGTCGCGCACCGAGAGAGTCGATTGCCACTTTCCCAGCGGCTGGTGCAGCACGAAGCCGCGGTCGGTCTGCACGGGTCCGCCGAAATAGATCGGCTCGTTGACCAGAATTTGCGAGGAAAGCGGCAGGCTCAGGCGCTCGAATAGCGCCCCCAGCGTCATGTCGATCGGCCGGTTCACGACCACGCCGAGCGCCCCCTGGTCGTTGTGCTCGCAGATGAAGGTCAGGGTCCTAGAAAAATACGGATCCGCCATGTTGGGCATGGCAATCAGGAAATGGTTAGTGAGGTTGACCTGGGCCATGAAGAGCACCGCGTATATTGTAATGCGACGCCGGGACCGCGGACAAATCCCGCCTTAAGCGGCGGCACGCCGGTCCTTCAGGAAACCGTAGATCTTTTCCAGCAAGTCGTCTTCCTGATACGGCTTGCCGAGGAAGTGGCTCACTCCGATTTCCCTGGCGTAGCTCTGATGCTTTTCGGCCGTGCGCGAGGTGATCATGATGATCGGGATCTTGGCTAGGCGTGCGTCCGCCCGAACGTTCCGCGTAAGATCGAAACCGTCCATGCGTGGCATCTCGATGTCCACCAGCATCACATCGGGAACCACCTCCTGCAGCTTCTCCATCGCCTCCACGCCATCCCGCGCGGTAACCACGAGAAAGCCTTGGCGCTCGAGCAGGCGCCCGGTGACTTTTCGCACGGTGAGCGAATCGTCCACCACCATGACAGTGGGCTGCACGGCCACCGGGGCTTGCGGCCTGGGGGCTTCGCGTACGACAGCCTTTTCGGCGACGGTCTCCTTCAGAGCTAGCTGCACGGGATTGAGGATCAACACGATTTCGCCCGTTCCGAGCACCGTGGCGCCGGTGATCCCCGCGATCCTTTGCAGCTGGGGACCAATCGCCTTCACCACGATTTCCTGGTTGCTGCCGACCATTTCGTCCACGTGCAATGCGATCGCATTGGTGCCACTGCGCAGAAAAAGCGTCGGCGAAAAGCGTCTCTGCTCGGCGACGATCTCGGATATTCCCAGCAAGTGCGGCAAATAGCGGAATGGATAGCGACGATTGTGCCACTCGGTCTGATTGGATGCATAGGCGGCGGCGAGCTGTTCCTGCCTGAGCTGCTGGACCTGCTCGACCATGACTGCGGGGATCGCGTAGGTCTTGTTGCCCGCCCGAACAAGCACCGCCTGGGTCATTGCGAGGGTCAGCGGCAGATAGATCGCAAATCGAGTGCCCTGCCCCCGCGTGTACTGCATTTCCAGGCGTCCACCCAGGGCGGCAACTTCACTCTTCACTACGTCCATGCCAACCCCACGGCCCGCGACCTGGCTCACCTCGGTCGCGGTGGAGAACCCCGCCTGGAAAATGAAATCTGCAATCTCCGCGTCCGAGAGCGTCACCCGCGGCCCAATGAGACCTTTCTCGATTGCCTTCTCGCGAATGCGGTCGATGTCCAAGCCGCTGCCGTCGTCGGAGAGCGCGAGCTGCACTTCGTTGCCCTCCTGTTTGAGCTCGAGGCGTATCTCACCGACCTCAGGCTTGCCGGCGGCGCGACGCGCTTGTGGGCTCTCGATGCCGTGCGTGACGGCATTCCTCAACAGGTGTTCGAACGGCCCGGTGATGCGTTCGAGCACTGAGCGATCGAGCTCGACCTGAGTTCCCTTGATATCCAGACTTGCACGCTTGCCGATTTCCTTGGCGGTCTGTCGCACGACTCGGTAGAGCCGCTCAGAGAGACTACCGAAGGGCACCATGCGCACGCGCATCAGGTCTTGCTGCAGGTCGCGATTCAGCCGCGCCTGGGCGAGCAGCGCCGCCTCGGTCTCGTCCACCGTACCCACGAGGTTGGCGTGGACGGTCGAGACGTCGTTCACACTCTCGGCCATCAACCGTGTCACCTCCTGGAAACGAGTGAAGCGGTCGAATTCGAGCGGATCGAACTCGCGCTTGGCTTCCCGGGCAAGCTCCAGCCGCGACTGCATTTGCGATTCGGCCTGAATCTCTATCTCGCGCAGTTGCGCACGCAAACGCACGACGTTGTCGGTGAGTTCCTGCATCGCGGCCTTGAGCGCACGCATCTCTCCCTCGATCCGGCTGCGCGCGATGGCAACTTCGCCCGCCTGGTTGACCAGCCGGTCGACGATGTCTGCGCGCACGCGCAATACCGCACGCGCCTGCACCTCGCGTTCCATCGTTACCTGCGCCGCAGCGGCCGGCTCACGCTTGGGCTCCCCGGCGCGCGCCTGCGGCGCGGCGGAAACAGCCGGCGCCGCGCCAGTCGGCTTCGTCGGCGCGGGCTTTTCGCCGCCGGCAGCGGGCTTCTGCAGGCGGTCGAAGAGCAGGCCCATGCGGTCCCAGGAAGTCTCGAGTTCCTCGAAGAGCATCGCCGGCAGAGTCTTCACCGCGAGCGCGTTCTCCACGCGCGTTTCCATGTGGTGGGTCAGCTCACCGAGCGCCATGGCTCCCGCCATTCGCGCGCTGCCTTTCAAGGTATGCAGCACACGCTGCAGCGCCTGGCCGAGCTGCTGGTTGTCCGCGTTTTCGCGCCAATCGCGCAACGCGGCGCCGACGGAGGGGACCAGCTCGTGCGCCTCGTCCAAGAAGATCTGCAGAAGCTCCGGATCGATGTCATCGTCCAGGCGTCGCTGGCGCCGCTCAAGCTGAATTTCCTCCGCCTCGAGCTGCCCGAAGAGTGCCGGTTCGCCTTCGGGCTCCGGCTCCTGCACGGCAAGGTCCGGCTGCGGCATGTCCTCGAGCTCGGCACCCGACAAATCCGCCCCCATCCCTCCAGCCGAGACATCAGCCTGGGCGCTCACTTGCTCGAGCCGCGATACGAGTCCGGGCGCGGCGTCTGGGACGCGCAGCTCGAGCACGCCCGTCACCATGGACTCGATGGTGTCTATGGCTTCGCCGACCAGGGCCTGCTCCTCTTCGGAGAGTTCGCTCTTGGCCAACTGGTGCAACGCCTTCTCGAACGCATAGCCCAGGTCGGAGAGCGCTCCGATCTTGATCGTTCCCGAGTTGCCAGCAAGCGTGTGCACTGCGCGCATCAGGGTATCGGTGACAACGCCGTGCTGGCGCAATGTTTCGTGCTCCTCTCTGATCGCCGCCACATGCGACCGTGCTTCGCTGCTGAAGATGGTGAACAGTGTGGTCGAGACCCTGTGCGCGCCGAGCTGAACGAAACCCTCGGCTTCACGCGGAGCCGGGGATGGTGTCGCAGATTTCGCGATGCGCGAGGCGGGTGCTTCGACCGGCGCGGCGATCGGTGCGGCTGCTGCAGACATCTCACCCTTGCGCACGTTTTCGGCCAGCTCGACCAGGGCATGCTCGTCGCTCGACCTGCCGCCCTCCTTGAGACGCTTCACGTTTTCCAGAAAGTACTCATGGGCCGCATCGAGCAGTCGCAACAGCTCGGGCGTCGCGGGGCGCGCGTCCTGAAGCCACAGATTCATCGTCTGTTCAACCGCCCACGCGGCCTCGCCGAGCCGCGTCAGGCCGACCATTCGCCCGCTCCCCTTCAATGTATGGAAGCCGCGGCGGAGCGTGGTGAGCGCCTCCCTGTTGGCGTGCTGCTCGCGCAAGATGTCCAGATTCTCGCGCACCGTCGCTAGCACCTCATCGGATTCTTCCAGAAACACCCCTAAGAGCTCGGCGTCGACAGTCTGGGCGCTCGCGTTGATCAACTTCGCCGCTTCCGGAGAGGGCGAAGGGGCACTGGCCGCCGGGACAATCTTCTCGATCGCTTCCTTTAGGAACGGCGTCAGGGGCATGGTGGCCGCCTTGTCCAGAGCTTTGAGTGCCTGCTCCGCGGAGTTTTCGAGCTTCTCGTTGGCGATGAGTCCAGCCTCCTTCTGCAGCTCAACCAGATTCTTCTGCAGCTCGGCCCGGACGAAGTCGTCCTTCGGCTTCCTCTTCCATTCTTCGTACAGGTTCGCGGTTTCGCGCCGCTGCTCCGCGACCTGCGCCTCAACGGTTGCAATCGGGGCTGCCAGTCCCCCTTCCTCTTCCTTTAGCACCGTCGGGGTGATCGGCTGCATTGCCGCATCGAAGTCGGCTTTGCCGTGCGCGAGGGCTTCGATGTAGAAGCCCAAGCCCGAAAGGGTCTGGGCTAGGCGCTCGAAATCCTGCGGATTCGGGGCATAGTCCGGCCTGGAAAAACGGCGGATCTGATCGCCCGCTGCGGCGAGCGTCTCGCGGGCACGCTGCTCGCCCAGCATCTCCAGCGCTCCCAGCAACTGGCGCATCGGCTTGTCGAGCGAAGCAAGCTCCTCGCGCTTGGATGAATCGCGGAAGAAGGCATCGAGCGCCTGTTCGATGGTGCGCAGGTTGGCCTGGATCTCCGCGACCACCTGATTCATGAGCAGCCGCTCCTGCGCCTTGCGCGACATTTCGTCGAGAAGCGGTGTCTCCGGAGTCGCGCGCAGAAGCTTGCCGGCCACGCAGTCCTTCAGGCGCGTGCAGATTACCTGTGCCTGCTGCGCAAATTCGTCGGAGAGCTCCGAGAATCCGGCAAGCGCATTCTCGAGCAGAAGGAGTGCCGTTGCCACCTCCAGCGCCAGCGCCTCGCTCATCTTTTCCTGATTGGCCGCCAGCCACTCGGTGGTCGCGGCGATCTCCCCGGCGAGCGCTGCGACGGCCGGATTGTTCAGTTGCGCCGCTTGGCCCTTCATCGCGGACGCGGCGTCGCGAAACGCGGCAAGCGAAGGCAGGCTTCCGGAGGCGAACTTGTTCCAGGCGTCCTTTGCTTGTCCGAGGAGCTCGCGAGCGGATTTCAACCCAGCCGATCCGGCGGAAACGGTATCAACGCTCTCGGCCAGCGGGATAGTCTGGGCAAGATGGTAGGTTTCCTGAACCTCACGCACGTGATCGCTGTTCGGTTTCGCCCGTGCCACGTGGTACAGGACCTCCCGCATCAAGCGCTCTGCGACGTTCGGGATACCCTCGGCCAAGCGCTTGATCTGCTGCTCTATCCGATTACACAACTGCTTCACGTCCAGTTCCGGCGGCAGCGCCTTTTGCGCGAGGGCCTCGAAGAAAGCAAGCGATACCCACCAGAACGCGCGCTGGGAGGTGAGCCCCTGCGTCGCCTCAACTGCTGCCACGGCGGCACGCATGTCTTCGGCTCCGCCTGAATCGTTCTTTAGCCACTTGAGAAGCCCGCGCTGATAGCGGCTGCGCTGGTCGCGCAGAAACCTTTCCGCCTCCGCGGGCTTGAGCACGACCGGAACCTTGTCGCGCTTGGGGGGGCGGAAGGAGAGGTCCGGAAAATACAGGTCGGTGGGGTCTGCTTGGCCGCCTTGTGCCGCAACGAGGTCCCGGTACAGGGAGTAGAGTCGAAGAGGCTGGTTGGGATTGCCGGCCATCAGCTGATTGAGGTAGGTGTGGATTCCGTTGTATGCGCGCTCGGCAAGGTCGAAGAATTCGGCCTTTCTCAAACGCGCCTCCTTCTCCAGGGTGGCAAGAAGGCCCTCCAGCTCCTCCGACAGGCGCGTGACGCCATCGAGCCCGACGATCGAGAGCGCGCCGCGCGCCTGGTGCAGGTGTCCCTGACTGGATTTCAGCTGTGCGACATCAGACGTGTTCGCCGCAAATGCGCGCAGCGCCTCCTCGCCCCTCTGCAGGGCGAGGTCGATCTCCCCTTTGACCCAGGAGAGCGGTCCGACGTCGAATTCGGCGCGCGGATTCATCGCGTGTCTCGGAGCCCTCGTCCTTGTCTAGGCGATCTTGAATCCGGCGACCGAACCCTTCAGCTCCTTGGCGAGTTCGGCGAGCTGACCGATTGACACCGCAGTTCGCTTCGTACCCTCCGTGGTTTGCTGCGTGATGTTGAGGATGTCCTGCATGCTTGTCGCCACGGTGCCGGCAGCCTTCGCCTGTTGCTGCGTGGTCGCGGTGATGCCCTCGATGAGCTGAGAAAGATGCTGCGACACCGTCCCGATCTCCGACAGCGCCTGGCCGGCTGCGTCCGAGAGTCTCGCTCCCTCCACCACACCCTGCGTGCTTTTCTCCATGGCCGATACCGCGTCCTGCGTGTCGGTCTGAATCGTCTTTACGATCGCCCCGATCTGTTTGGTCGCCTCGGCGCTTCGTTCGGCCAGCCGCTGCACCTCCTCAGCCACCACCGTGAACCCGCGCCCGGCCTCGCCTGCGGAGGCTGCCTGTATCGCGGCGTTGAGAGCAAGCACGTTCGTCTGCTCGGTAATGTCGGAGATGAGTTCAACGATCTCACCGATTTCCTGCGAGGATTCACCCAATCGCTTTATGCGCTTGGAGGTCTCCTGGATCTGTTCTCGGATTTCGTTCATGCCCGAGATCGAGTTCTGCACCGCCTGCGTGCCTTTTTGCGCGGCTGCGAGCGATTGGCGTGCCACCGTTGCCGACTGGGAGGCGCTCGAAGACATGTCGGTCATGGCTTTCGCCATACTCAGGACCGAGGCGCTGGTCTGGCGTATCTCGAGAGACTGCTTTTCCGCGGCGGCGAGCAGTTGCGCGGAGGTCTTCTGTGCGGCCTCGGTCGCGCTCGTCACCTGTGCGGCAGTATTGTTGATCCGCCCCACCAGGCCTCTGAGCTCGTCGATCGTGAAATTGACCGAGTCGGCGATTGCACCCGTGATTTCCTCGGTGACCGTCGCCTTCACCGTAAGATCGCCCTCCGCGAGGTTCCCCATTTCGTTCATGAGGCGCAGAATCGCGTCTTGATTGGACCGGTTGGTCCGTTCGATCTCGGCGCGCTGGCGCTCGGCCTCCTCGGCGCGACGCCGCGTATCACCCAGGTACACCATAATCATGAGCCCGATAACGCCGATGCCGCACAGAATCACCACGGCGAGCTGAATGAAGTTGGTCGTGCGCCCCCCGAGTTCCGCCTCATATGCGTCGCCGAGTTTTTGCGCAGCAGCGAGCAAGGGCTCGGAGTCGTCCACAACCCTGCGGCCGGCCTGCTTCGCATTGACCAGCGCCTGAAGATTGCCCAGGATTGAAGCCACCGCCGCCTGGAACTCCTTGTTGGCTTTCTCGAGCTCGCCGAGCTTTGCGAGCTGCTCCGGATCCTTTGTCGCAGAGATGCGAAGCACATCGCTGCCTTTGATCATGCCCTGAAGAAGATCTCTGAAAGTCGTGGTGTCCTTGCCCATCAGGAAGGCGACTTCCGGGTCGATGACGTCCGCACCCAGCATCGCGTTGGCGTTCTTCGCTAGGCGCTGCGTTAGCATGACCAGCTGCCCGGAAAGCGAAATCTCGCGTGCCGGCGCTTGTGCCTGCAATTTCAAGGCTTGGATCTGCTCCGCCAGATCGAGAAGCACCGGGTTGTTAGCGTTGATCTGGCGCACGGCGTTGCCCAGGCCGACAAGGTTCTTGCTCTGCTCCAGCACGAGTTGCACGCTGCGGTCGGTCCTTTCCCACTGCTTGGTGAGGGCCTCCAGCGTGGGTCTCGCATAGTCGGAGGTGGGCGGCAAGGACACGTCACCCGCCTGTCCGCCTTCAGTGAGGAGCTTCAGAGCCACGATGAACTCTTCCCGCGACTGCTGCAACTGCTTGAACGCCTCGGGGCTTCCGATGAGGCCCGTCTGAGCAGCCTTGGCGATACGTTGAGTCAGCATGCGCATCTGAGCCGAGGTGGACACATAGACCGTGCCGTAAGTCGCTGCGCGGTTGTCGATGAACACGATCACGACGGCGGCGACAAACAGCACCGCGAAGATAGCGCCGAGAATCGCGTACTGCTGACCTACGCGCAGTGAACCGAGGCCGAGCAAGCGCCGCTTCGGGCCTTCCATGACCGTAGTCGGGCCCGGGACTCTTGCCGCTCCGGGCACATTCGGCACAGCCCTAGGCGCCGCCTTGGGAATTGCTCTGGGCGCCTGCGGGGCCGGCGCGGTCTCTGTCTTGTTTCCCATCTTCTTCAGCGAAAGCTTGAATGCCATAGGACCTCCGGAGTTATGCCTACGCTATGCGCAGCACACTGCGCCCTTACCATACGTTGAAATGCAGCTGATTCTCACAAAATCCATCGGTGTCATGATTCGGCTCACGCGACAGCTTCTAGACAACGCCAACCTGTAGGAAATCATTGCTCGAGGTAAGCTCACCGAGATTCAATTCTTGCCAGACGTGTCCCTCTTCGTCGCTATACGAGGCGCCTACCCAAGGCTTGTCGCCGGTCGCCTGCAAGAGCCCAAGCGCCTGGATGTTCTTCAATCCGAGCATGCGGCTGATCAGCAGGCCGCTGAATGACTGAAACCGCTCGGCGATCAGCATGAGCCGGCAATCGGGCGTGCGAGCCGTAGCTTCGCCCCCCATGAATGCGCCAAAATCCACTACGCTCGCGAGCACGCCGCGGATATTGGCAAGACCCAAGTACCAGGGTTTGGCGAGCGGCACACTCGATATTTCCGGAAGGGGAAGCATTTCTCCCGCTTCGTCGAGCTTCAGCAGCCAATAGCGCGATCCGGTCTGAACGCCCAGCCGCGATGTCGGCTCGGCTTCCGCCTGAGCCTCGCGCAGCCTCTGCGCGAGGCTCTGTTGGAACTCGCGTAGACTGATCTGTCTGGCCATACTGTCGTCCCTCCTACTTGATCGCCGCAATCTTGGTGATCAATTCCCTCGCTTCGATCGGCTTCACCAGGTAATCGCTTGCGCCTTGCCGCATGCCCCAGATCCGATCGGTCTCCTGGTTCTTGCTCGTGACCACGATCACCGGGATGTGCTTCGTCGCCTCATCGCGGGTGATGGCGCGTGTCGCTTGAAAGCCGTTGGTGCCGGGCATGACCACGTCCATGAGTATCAGGTCGGGCTTCTCCGACTTCGACTTGGTGATCGCTTCGTCCCCGCTTTCCGCTGTGACGCACTGGTATCCCTGCTTGGACAAGGTTTCCATGAAGAACTGGCGGTCGGTTGGCGAATCATCAACGATTAGTATCTTCTTGACGGGCATGGCGTATCTCCTCAGGTACGAACGGACGTGTGTGTTTCCACGACCTTTATGAGACTGTCCTTGGTGAAAGGTTTTGTGAGGTATTCGTCGGACCCGACCATGCGACCGCGCGCACGGTCAAAAAGCCCGTCTTTCGAGGAGAGCATGATCACCGGCGTCGTTGCGAAGCGGGTGTTCTTCTTGATCAAGGCGCAGGTTTGATAACCGTCGAGGCGCGGCATCATGATGTCCACGAAAATGAGATCGGGCTGGTGATCGGTAATCTTTGCGAGCGCGTCGAAGCCGTCTTCAGCGAGGATGACCTTGCATCCGGCCTGAATCAGGAATATCTCGGCGCTACGGCGAATCGTGTTCGAATCGTCGATCACCATCACCTTGACGCCAGCGAGACTTGCAGCTTCGCTCACTCTCTCCTCTGTTCCCTGGTTTATGTTCCGACATTACTGTCGGAGATCGATGCAGGCGCGGGGTGGCCGCATCAAGTGCGGCCGGTTGCAGCACTATACAGCCATATCCTGTCTAAACAAAGCCTTGTGCGGCTTACTTCAGAAATACTATCAGGGTATGGGTTCGCAGCCCGGTGATCCGGGACTCGGGGGAGACTGACAAGCAGGAATCGAGCCTGTTTTACACTTTGATCATCTCAAAATCCTCCTTCCGGGCCCCGCATTCCGGGCAAGTCCAATTCATCGGTATGTCCTCCCACCGTGTCCCGGCGGGAATTCCCTCCTCGGGTAGCCCCGCCGCTTCGTCGTAGATGAAGCCGCAGATCAAACACATCCATGTATTGAAATCTTTCTTTTCCATCATCAGCTTGGGATTGGGATAGAATGAGTTATTGCATCTTAACCTGACCAGCGGGACGCGTGCCACCCGCGCCGGTTTCTTCGCCGCCCATGCCTTCGCCCTCCCTTCCGCCGATCGTGCTCGCGTTTGCCGCGACCGATCCCACGGGGGGGGCCGGAATGCAAGCCGATCTGCTGACCCTCTCGTCGATGGGCTGCTATGCCTTGTCCGTCGTAACCGCGATCACGATTCAAGATACCGCCGGGGTGGAGAGTCTTCACGCCGTCGACTCGGACTGGGTAGTCGACCAGGCACGACTGCTCCTTGAGGATATGCCCGTGGCCGCGTTCAAGGTTGGCCTGGTCGGCAGCATGGAGAACGTGGCCGTCATCGCGGAAATCGTTTCCGACTATCCCGATGTGCCTCTCGTTTTCGATCCGGTGCTGAGCTCGGGCCGCGGGGATGAGCTTGCCACCGAGGACATGATTTCGGCAATGCGCGAACTGCTCTTGCCCCAAACAACCATCCTTACCCCCAACAGCCGCGAGGCGCGACGCTTGGCCCAGGAAAGCGGAGAAGACGATGAGGAGATCGCGCTTACCGGTGCTGCAGAGAAATTGCTTGGCCTGGGGTGCGAGTACGTGCTCATCACGGGAACCCACGAGAACACCCCTCAGGTGGTGAACACGCTGTACGGACCCGAGGGCGTGGTGCGCTCAGACAGCTGGGAGCGGCTTTCCGGCAGCTACCACGGGTCGGGTTGCACGCTTGCGGCAGCTATTGCGGCAACGCTTGCCAACGGGCTTGAGTTGCCCGAGGCGGTGCGCGAGGCGCAGGAATTCACGTGGCAGGCGCTGAATGCGGGGTTTCGCCCAGGGATGGGCCAGCACCTTCCGGACCGGTTTTTCTGGGCAAGAGAAGCGGATGAATCTGGCAGCGACGCCTGAGCGGGTTGTTTCGGTGGCGACACGGGTCTCAGGGCTCTATGCCATCACTCCCGAGGAAGCCGACACAGAAGTTCTCGCGGACAAAGTGTGCCAAGCGCTAGCAGGAGGGGCGCGCATCATCCAATACCGCAACAAGTCCGCCGGCCGAGCACTGAGATACAGGCAGGCGGTAGCGCTCTGTGTGCTGTGTCGCAAGGTAGAAGTCCCTCTTGTCATCAATGATGATCTGGAACTTGCACTGCAGACCGACGCAGACGGCCTGCACGTGGGGCGTGGGGATATCGATATCGCCCGGGCGCGCGACGCGCTCGGAGAAGGAAAGATTCTGGGCGCTTCTTGTTACAACAACATCGATTTTGCCGTCTCGGCATCTAATCAAGGTGCGGACTATATCGCGTTCGGCAGCGTTTTCCCTTCGACCACCAAACCGAAGGCAGTCCGAGCACAGCTTTCACTCTTTGGTCGAGCCCGGGAGCGTCTGGCCCTGCCCTTGGTCGCGATCGGGGGCATTACTCCGGAAAACGCGCCGAGCGTGATTGATGCCGGCGCCGATGCGGTAGCGGTGATCGGTGCCCTGTTTGACGCGAACGACATCGCTGCAGCGGCACGTAGCTTCGCCTACCTCTTCCACAAAAATATACCTTGAGCAAGAGCGAATCGCTGTTCGCGCGCGCGCAGAAAGTCATACCGGGCGGGGTGAATTCCCCCGTGCGGGCGTTTCAAGCAGTGGGTGGCACGCCCCGGTTCATCGTTCGCGGCGCCGGTAGCCGCATTTGGGATGCGGACGGGCGTGAGTATCTCGACTACGTAGGATCCTGGGGTCCGCTCGTACTCGGGCATGCGGACCCAGACGTTGTCACAGCGGTACGCGAGGCGGCTGACCGCGGCCTGTCCTTTGGCGCCCCCACCGAACTTGAGGCCGAGATGGCGGAGCTGCTCGTACGGCTCGTCCCGGGACTAGATCTCGTGCGCTTAGTGAGCTCGGGTACCGAGGCGACCATGTCGGCGGTGCGGCTCGCGCGCGGCTTCACTGGCCGCACCCGGATCCTCAAGTTCGAAGGCTGCTACCACGGGCATGCCGACAGCCTGCTCGTGAAGGCCGGGTCCGGGGTTCTCACGCTCGGCCTTCCCAGCTCAGCCGGGGTGCCACCCGAGACCGCCGCTCACACCCTTGTCCTGCCCTACAACGATACAGCGCAACTTGATGTCGCGTTCGACCAGCTTGGCGATTCGATTGCGTGCGTCATTGTGGAACCCGTCGCAGGAAATATGAATCTGGTCGCGCCGCGTGACGGCTTTCTGCGACGCCTGCGCGAGCTGTGCACGTTGCATGGCGCGCTCCTTATCTTCGATGAGGTCATGACGGGGTTTCGCGTTGCGCTCGGAGGTGCACAAGCCCTTTACGGCGTGCGCGCCGATCTCGTTACCCTCGGAAAAGTGATTGGCGGCGGAATGCCCGTGGGCGCGTTCGGCGGCCGCCGCGAGGTCATGGAGAAGATCGCGCCAACGGGACCCGTATATCAGGCCGGCACACTGTCGGGGAACCCTGTTGCCGTGGCCGCGGGCCTTGCCACGCTGAAAAAGATCCAGACTCCGGGGTTCTACGACTCGCTGGCCGCGATGACGCGCTCGCTTTGTGAGGGGCTCACCGGCGCAGCGCGCAAGCACGGCATCCGCTTCTCGGCACAGTCGGTGGGCGGCATGTTCGGCATGTATTTCCGCGGGGAGCCGCCATCGAGCTATGCCGAGGTCATGGAGTGCGACAAGGAGGCGTTCGGCCGCTTCTTCCATGCCGTGCTCGGGCGAGGAGTCTACTTCGCCCCGTCGGCCTATGAAGCGGGATTCGTTTCCGCCGCTCACAGCCAGCCGGACGTGACGGCCACGATCGCGGCGGCCGATGCCGCGTTCAGGTCGCTCTGACGTCAGTGCGCGCTCAGACTAGGAATAACGTGGCGAGCCCCAGGAAGATAAAAAAGCCGCCGCTGTCCGTAATGGCGGTAATCAGCACCGATGACCCCAAAGCTGGATCCCGGCCAAGCTTGGCCATGGTGAGCGGGATCAGCACTCCGGCCGTTGCGGCGAGCGCCAGGTTGAGCGTCATCGCCGTCGTCATGACGAGGCCGAGCGACGCCTTCTGGTACAGCCAGTAGGCGATCAGGCCAAGCGCGCTGCCCCAGATCAGTCCGTTCGCGAGTGAAACGCCGAGTTCTTTTGCAAGGAGCTTCCTCCCATGCTCCTTCTGGACCTGGCCGAGCGCGATCGAGCGGACGATCATGGTAATGGTCTGGTTGCCGGAGTTTCCGCCGATGCCAGCCACGATGGGCATGAGAGCGGCGAGCGCGACGAGCTTTTCGATCGAATGCTCGAACGCGCCAATGACTCGCGACGCAACGAACGCTGTAACCAGGTTGATCGCCAGCCAGGACCAGCGATTTTTCACGCTTGCCCAGACCGAGGAGAATACGTCTTCCTCTTCGCGCAGACCGGCTTGGGTCAGCAGTTCGCTCTCGCTCTTGCTTCGAATAAAGTCCACCACCTTGTCGACGGTGACCCGTCCCACGAGCTTGCCTTGTTCATCCACCACGGGCGCGGAAACGAGGTCATAACGCTCGAATGCCTTCGCCGCATCCTGCGCTTTGTCGCTCGGCTGAAGGGTCACGGCGTCGTTTAGCATGACCCGGTCCACCCTTTCCTGAAGCTCCGAAACGATAAGCTTGGAAAGCGGCAACACGCCCTTCAGGCGCTCGTTGCCATCGACAACAAACAACTGGTCGGTATGGTGCGGCAGGGAGTCGAAACGACGCAGATACCGCGTTACAACCTCAATGCGAGTGTCTGCCCGCACGCTGACCACGTCGAAATCCATGAGCGCGCCGACCGCGCCCTCCGCATACGACATTGCGGCGCGCAACTGCTCGCGTTCCTCCACCGGCAGCGCCTTGAAGACGTCGTGGATGACTTCTTCGGGGAGGTCTGGCGCAAGATCGGCAATCTCATCGGCTTCAAGCTGCTCGGCTGCTGCGACCAGTTCCTGCGCGTCCATGCTGCGGATGAGTGTTTCCCGCACCGCATCTGAAGCTTCGAGCAGGATCTCGCCGTCGCGCTCGGCTTTGACCAAGTTCCAGACCACCAGCCGTTCTTCGAGCGGCAGCGACTCGAGCACGTAGGCGATGTCCGCCGGATGCATCGGGTCTAGCTTAGCTCGCAGTTCAGCGAATTTCTGAGTGTGGGGCAGTAAATCCGCCCTTGGGCTTCCTTGTTCTACTCCGGACTCGTTCTCCGCCAAAGCGGGCGGGCGCAGCAAGTCCTCAACTTCGCGGAGATCTGCCTGGAGGTCTTCGAGGTCCTTCTTCCGGCTCAGGGCGTCAGCCATGCGCTGCGGGCCTATGAGATGTAGGGGTGCCCTGCGGAGGGCGCCGGAAGCGCCCTCGCGCGACTGCGGCGATTCTAGCAGCGCGCTGTATCATGGCGAAAGAACAATTTTGTTCCCGATGCCGCTGCAAAGCGTTCTCGCCGAAGACGTTCGCCCCACGGAGGTGCTCGCGTGGGCGATGTACGACTTCGCCAACTCCGGCTACACGACCGTCGTGATCACGGCAGTGTTCAACGCCTATTTCGTTGCGGTGATCGCCGGTAACGCGCCCTGGGCCACATTTGCCTGGACCGCCGCCTTGTCGGTCTCGTATGCCTGCATTTTGATTACCGCGCCGGTTCTAGGGGCGTATGCGGATCTTCGCGCGGCCAAGAAGCGCCTGCTCTTGCTGACAACGGTCGGCTGCGTTACAGCGACCGCCCTCCTCGCTCTCACGGGACCCCAGACGCTTGCCCTCGCGATCGGTCTCCTGATTTTCTCCAATTTCTGCTTCGGCTCGGGCGAGAACATCGTGGCAGCGTTCCTGCCCGAACTCGCGCGGGGTGATGCGCTTGGTCGCGTGTCGGGCTGGGGCTGGTGCCTCGGGTATCTCGGGGGGTTGCTCTCCCTTGCGCTCTGCCTCGCCTACGTGACTTGGGCTCAGGCACGGGGGAATTCGCCGCAGCAATTTGTCCCGGTCACGATGCTCATCACGGCGGCCGTCTTCCTCGTGGCAAGCTTGCCGACCTTTCTTGTTCTGCGCGAGCGCGCCAAACCGCTTCCGGGCGAGCCCGGGGGGAGTATGGTGCGAGCGGCCTTCGCCCGGCTTGCCGACACCCTGCGCGATGCGGCGAATTATCGCGACCTCATGCGTTTCCTTGTATGCATCGTGTTCTATCAGGCCGGGATCCAGACGGTAATTGCTCTGGCGGCTATCTACGCAGAGCAGGCGCTGGGGTTCTCGACGAAGGAAACGATTGCCCTCATCCTGCTAGTCAACGTCACGGCCGCAGTCGGCGCCCTTGTCTTTGGGAATATCCAAGACCGGCTCGGCCACCTGCGCACCATTGCCTTGACGCTGGTTCTCTGGACCGGGACCACGCTGCTCGCGTGGGCTGCATCGGGACCTGGACTCTTTTGGGTGGCCGCCAACTTCGCTGGGCTCTGCCTCGGTTCCTCCCAGTCGGCCGGGCGGGCGCTGGTGGCCTACTTGAGTCCGCCCGATCGGCATGCTGAATTCCTGGGATTGTGGGGCCTGGCGGTCAAACTTTCGTCGATCCTCGGACCCATTACCTACGGCGGGATCACCTGGGCGTCACATGGCGATCATCGCCTGGCCTTGCTCGCCACGGGGGGATTCTTCTTGGTAGGGCTTGCGATACTGGGCGGGATCGACGTTGCGCGCGGTCGCCGCGCGGCGATCGGTGAGGTGACCTGAAGGCAGCGGCCGCGTTACGGCACCTGGGCCGTCGGCATCCGCTCAAAGATGACATCGCTGTAACTCGCCAGGTAAGCGGATTCGCGATTACGGTCGTAGTACCGTGGCCGTGGCAGCATCGCTGCCAGTCGGGCCGCCTGATCCGCAGTGAGGTCCGCTGCGTCAACGCCAAAGTAATGATGCGCCGCGGCCTGGGCCCCGAAGACATCTTCCCCCCATTCAGCCACGTTCAAATAGATCTCGAAAATACGGCGCTTGCCCATGGCCGCCTCCAGCATGGCCGTGATCGCCGCCTCCTGAGCCTTGCGCCATGCGCTGCGCTCGCCGGAGAGGAATAGATTCTTCGCCAGTTGCTGGGTTATCGTAGACCCCCCGGCGACGATCTTCCCCCGCCTCTGATTCTTCTCCATCGCGCGCTGTATACCCTCCCAGTCGAATCCGTCATGGTCGATGAATTTGGCGTCCTCGGCCACGATGATGGCGCGCTTCAGTTCAATCGATATTGAGGCGTACCCGATCCACTGACTGCGCAATTGTGCTCTTGGGTTCTTGTGGCGGAGCGTTTCGAGACGTGCATCCATGAAGCGCGTAGTGCGCGGATTGTTGTCGACCCAGTAGAGAATTTGTGTAAAGAACCAAAATTCGTATACGGAAAGCGCTATGACGATTGCGCCAGCCGTGTAACAAAATGCCCTCCATAGGGATATGAACGGTTTCATTGGTATCCAGGACGCAGGGTGTGCGGCGCCGGCAACTCTGGCGCGATGTGTAGTGGTACGCCGCACTGCGCAACGGGCAGCCCTGGCTTCAGCGAAAAAAGAACGTGTCTCTACTCGCTAAATACTTTGCCGCCGGGTGCGAAATGCCAGGTACGCGTGATCACTAGGATGTCCGTGTCTTTGCGAATTTCGGGAGGAAATTTTGCATAGGGCGCTCCCATCTGGACAATGCGCTGTGCTGCGGCGTCGAGGACCTTTTGTCCCGAAGACTGCTCAAGATCCATACCTGCCACAGTTCCGTCGTAATTGATTGCCACCGTAAGGCGCAGGCTGCCATAGATCTTGCCGCGGGCACCTTCGGGATAGTTGAGATTTCCTATGCGCTCGATCTTCTGTCGCCAGTCTTCAGCATAGAGCGCGTAGCGAACTTCAGCGGCCCGCGCACCCACAAAGACCTTCCGCGGCCGCTTGTTGTACTCCTCGATTTGGCGTGCAATCTGCGCTTCCATGCGCGCGATGAGCAGGGCACTTTCGGTAAGTTCCGTGCCTGATTGCGGTGTTCTGATTTGGGATCGCGATCCCGGTTCCGCGGCCGGAATCCTGGCTCGAGATTGGGCAGAGAGCAGCTGTTGCTGGCGCACCTCGAGTTCCTGCCTACGGCGTTGCGCGTGTCTCAGATCGGCGCCATTGTCGGCAGACTGCAGGCGAGGCAATGGCGACTTGGCGCGGCGACTCAGGTCCGTGTCACCGCCCCCGTCGAGATTGGCCTGTGCATACACATCGGGCTGGAGGGGTCTTGATCGCGTCTTCGAATTGACCAGGACCACTTCGAGCTGGGATGGCGCGAACCTGGACAGGCGTTCTGGCAGCTTGAACTGGATCGACAAGACAACCGCGTGCAGCACGATGGAGATCGACAGAGCCGTGGCAAGCGCCCGCGATTCCGGGTCGAGCTTCGCCAGCGGTCGGGGCCAGGCCAGGGCGCTGGGAAGCGACGCAGGCAGCCGTAGCACCTGATCCTCAAAAGTGTATTGAATCATACGATTCTACGGCAAACTTTAAGTTTTGTCTTAACTAACGGTGTCGGCCCTTGCTTGGAACGGCCTCGCGCAGACCACGGAAGGTGCACTTGAGGCTCGTTTCGATCAGGTCGATTTCGTTCACCTGGATGTCAACACGTGTCCCGGAAGCAAGCTGCGGCAAGGAAGGCACCCTTGCGTAGAGCGGCAACCCATCAAACTTCACCAAATTGTCGCGTAGCACCGCGGCCCCCGCAACCTCAACAGACTCTTGAAGCAGCCACTTGAGGCACCAAAAATGCTCCATCCGGCTCTGAAACTCGTTGTACGCCGCGTAAGTTGTCTCAAAATCATGCAGTGCTGAGAGCATTATTTCGCTATTCTCGAGAAAAGGGGGCGGCGCGCCATTCAGAAGGGCGAGCAGCTGCCACTGGTTAACCAGATCGACGTAGCGTCGCAGGGGCGAGCTGGCCCACGCATAGTGGCTGGTCCCCAGGGCCTGGTGTTCCATGGCCGAGGTGGTCATCCGGACTCTTCCCCCCGACTGGACGCGATAAATCGCCGCAGACCCGTGGGCGTCAAGAAGCTTACCCCAAGTGCTGTTTACCGCGATCATCAGCTCGGAAACCAGCTTGTCAAGGGGAGCGCCACGCCGGCGCTCCGAGATAGTAACCCGGAGGTTGTCGCCCTGGCCCGCCACGCGAAAGTTGTAATCGTGACGATCAGATACCGTCGACGGCTTTCCGCGCGATCGCTCGAGCGCGCAGGCAATTCGCCAAAGCATGTTCAATTCCTGGAAATATGGAACGTCTGGCCGTGCCTGGCCGGAAAGGAAAGCCGACTCGAGTTCTTCCAAAGCGTCATGACGGAGGTTGGATCCGATCGACACGCGCTCGACCCGCGTGTGGCGATCCTCGATCGTGAAGTCGTCGGTGCGCACGTCCAAATATAGCGAGAGCGCGGGACGTTCGGTGCCTTCCCTGAGCGTGAAGCGGTCGATCACTGCAGGTGGCAACATCGTGACTTTGGCGCCGGGCATATACACCGTCGACATGCGCTCGCGCGCCACAGCGTCGACGGGCGAGCCCGGGACGATTCCTAGTCCCGGTGCGGCGATGTGGATGCCCACGCGGACGCGGCCGCCCTGCAGATGGACAAGCGAGAACGCGTCATCGATTTCTGTTGTGGAGGCGTCATCCAGACTGAAGGCCGCGGCCTTCGCCGTCGGCAAGTCCGTGGGCTCGGCCAATTCCAGCCCTGGGGGGAAATCCGTTCCTCTGGGGAAATACTCGTAAAGAAAGCGGCTGAGATGGTATTCGTGTACTGGCGGAAGCGCCCCACAGCGGTCGATTAGCTTCGCTGGCGACAGGCCGGTGATCGTGCAGGCCGCCTGGACGGCCTTGGATTCCGGCCGGCTCCGATCCGGTTTGTAGAGCAACTCGCCCAGGATTGCCCGGTGCGCATCGGGGAGTTCTCCGCAGGCTAGCCTCTGGGCCCAGGCTGAGATCTGAACTTGTTGCTGCTTCTTGCGTTCCATGCCCACGAGGGCGGCACGCAAGGTATCAGGCGGCGCCGCGCGGAAGCGCCCCTTCCCTTCGCGATAAAAGTACATCGGTGCGGAATGCAGCGACAATAGGACTCCCGCGGCCTCCACAGCTGACGGCGTGTGGCCGCAGTATTCGCGCGCGAGGCCTGCAAAGTCGAATTCCTCGCTTCCGCAACATTGCCAGAGAAAGCTGGTATCAATAGCCGCGGCTATCGCTTGTGCCTGGGGTAGCAATTCAGCAACCCCAGGTTCCTGAAAGCGCAATAGAACGTCTCTTGTCCTTATTTTCGCGCGCTTCCCGTGCGGTGCCTCGACTTGAAGGGTGTTGTCGCCGTCCGCGACAACTGCAGCGACCTTGAGCGCGCCATGATCTTCGTAGAGAACATTCACTGAAGATGCAAACCGGGACACGAGCCGAGTCGCGACGACCCGACGAAAACGATGATTATATCGTAGCATTCCCTCTTCCGGGACGGGGCCTCATCGGGGACGAACGATGCCAAGGATCGATTCGATTTCAGTTGCAACTGCGCGAGTTCCGCTGGACGTTGTGACCAGTTTCGCAACGCGTACCGTGTCCGCGCGAGACTATGGTCTGGTCAAGGTCTGCGGAGGAGAGGTAGAGGGGATTGGGTTCTGCTATGCAGGCTCGGCAGGCGGGGTCCTCGTTGCGCAGGCGGTGGAACAACTCCTCGCGCCTTTGATAGTTGGGAAGGACAGTCTGCTCATTGAAGGTCTATGGCAACGCATGTTCGAGGAAACTGTATTGCACGGGCGCGCGGGTAGTGTCATGCGCGCGATCTCGATTGTCGACTGTGCCCTTTGGGACATGAATGCGCGTGCGACCGGACTTCCCCTTTACAAGTACTTGGGTGCCGCCGTGGATGACACCGTCCCGGCATACGCAAGTGGCGGGTACTACCTCCCCGGCAAGACGCCGGAAAAGCTCGGCGCGGAAATGGCTAGTTACGCGGAGGCCGGGTTTCGCGCCGTAAAGATGAAGGTGGGTCGACTCTCACCTAAGGAGGAAGAAGCCCGAGTCAAGGCCGCACGCATGGCCGTAGGGCCAGACATCGAGCTCATGCTGGACGCCAATAACGCCTGGTACGACCTGCCTACAGCGATGAGGTACATAGAGCGTTTCGAACCATATGATCCCTACTGGATCGAGGAGCCCTTTTTTCCGGACGACATTGACAATCATGCGCGATTGGCAAAGCTCACCCGGATCCCTGTGGCTACGGGTGAGATCGGTACCGGACGTTGGCACTTCAAGGAGATCCTTGACAAGGGTGCAGCCCACATATTGCAGGCAGACGCGCTCGTATGCGGCGGCATTTCTGAGTGGAGAAAGATCGCGGCCACAGCGGCGAGCTATGGCGTCACGGTCTGCCCGCACTGGTTTCACGATCTTCACGCGCACCTTGTCGCTGCCACATCGAACGCGCGTTACGTGGAATTCTTTCCCGACGATCAGGTTCTGAACTTCCGGCGCTTGATCGACACTCAGCTTGTTCAGCGGAACGGGGCGCTTGTCTTGCCAAGAACACCGGGTTTGGGATTTCAATTCGACGAAGGGGCTGTAAGGCGCTACGCGCTCGGGGACGGCAAGGAAGGCTGGAAGCTATTGGGGCAGTAGATGGGCCAAGCCAGGCTTGGGTCGGTGCCCTCGTGGAGACCGCGATCGGATGTTGCCGACGCCAGGCAGCCGATCATGTACTCGCGGCAGACTCCTCACGTCTTGCGAGCGCCCTGAGCAGGCGATCATGGATTCCACCGAAATTTCCATTTGACATGATCAGGACATGGTCTCCGCGCTTAGCCTCGGCGGCTATTCCAGATAGCAGCCGCTCCAGTTCGATTTCGCAGGTTGCGCGAGAACCCAGCGGCGCCAGCGCCGCCGCCGCGTCCCACTCCAGACCTGCGCCGTAGCAGAAGACTCGGTCCGCGTTCTCGAGGCTGGCACATAAGCGGTCCTTCATGACTCCGAGCTTCATCGTGTTGGAACGTGGCTCGAGCACCGCTAGGATCCGTGCTCGCCCTACGCTTTCCCTGAGGCCCGCAAGCGTGGCGGCAATTGCCGTCGGGTGATGGGCAAAATCATCCCACACCGATACGCCTGCTTTGGTGCCCCGGAGTTCCATGCGGCGTTTGGCGTTTCGAAACGCGGCGAGTGACCGGACAGCGGCCGCCGGCTCCACGCCTACTGTGTGCGCCGCGGCGATTGCGGCAAGTCCGTTCAGACGATTGTGCTCACCCAGTAAGCTCCAGTGCAGCTGCCCGACCGGTTTGTTGTGGTACAAGACCTCAAAAGCGTCCCGCCCAAGATTCCGCCCCAACCAGCCCTCGGCTACACCGATTCGTTCTAGCTGGCTCCAGCACCCGCGGGCTAGCACGCGCTGGATCGAAGCGTCGGTGCCGTTTACAACTAGGTGACCGGTACGAGGCACAGTCCGGACGAAGTGATGGAATTGCGTCTCTATGGCAGCAAGATCTCCGAAGATATCGGCATGATCGAACTCGATATTGTTCAGGATTGCCGTCCTAGGGCGGTAGTGCACCATCTTGGATCGTTTGTCAAAGAACGCCGTATCATATTCATCGGCTTCGATCACAAAATGTTCTTGTGTTCCTAACCTAGCGGACAAGCCAAAATTGCCGGTAACCCCCCCGATCAGGAATCCGGGGGCGAGCCCTGCCTGATCGAGGATCCAGGCAAGCATGGAGGAAGTAGTCGTTTTCCCATGCGTGCCAGACACTGCGAGCACCCATCGATTTGCCAAGACAGACTCCGCCAGCCATTGAGGGCCAGACACAAAACGATCGCCACGGTCCAGTATCGCTTCCATCAGGGCGTTGCCACGACTTACCACATTACCGATCACCCAAAGGTCGGGGTTTAGAGAGAGCTGATCGGCCTCGTAGCCCTCGATTAGGTCGATGCCTTGTGCGGCCAGCTGCGTGCTCATCGGCGGATATACGTGGGCATCGCACCCGGTTACGCGGAGCCCGAGTGCCTTGGCGATAACCGCGATGCCACCCATGAAGGTGCCGCAAACGCCGAGAATGTGAATGTGCACGGACTGACACTAGGCTGCCGCAGAGTGGGCAGCAGCGAAAGAGAAAGTGTATTCTAGCCCAGTTCGTCGACTCCCCCGGCTGCGGTATCATCGCCCGCCCTCCGCTTTCTTTCGATGTCCCGATGGCTAAAGACAGCCGGTCTAAACAGAATCGAACGCGAGCTCGCATTGCCGCAATCGCGGCGCGCCTCATGGCCGAAGACGGAATCGACGATTTCGCGTTGGCCAAGCGCAAGGCTTCGCGGCAGGTGGGCGTGGTTAGTGCCCAGTCGCTCCCAGGAAACGACGAAATTGAAATGGAGTTGCGTGCCTATCAATCCCTCTATCAGGGGCGGGAGCAGCGTGAACGTATCCAGTATCTGCGTAAGCACGCGCTCGAAATCATGCAGATGCTGGAACCCTTTCGCCCCTATTTGTCCGGAGCGGTATTGAAGGGTACCGCCGGCCGGTACAGCGAGATCGACCTGCAATTGTTTACCGATGACAGCAAGGCGGTGGAGCTATTCCTGCTCAATCAGGGAGTCCCCTATGACACTGTGGACTTGCGTCGCTTCGCTGGGGATGATGCGCGGGCGGTGTCTGTGCTCAGATATGACTGGCTAGGGGTGCCGGTCAACCTCGCGGTCCACACGCTCAAGGATGAGCGTGGCACCCTCAAAACAGCGCCGCTTGGGCAACCCATAGAGCGAGCCGGGGTTGTCGCCGTACGGCAGTTGGTCGCTGAGGGTGAGGCGGAACAAGGCATGGAATTCGCCTCACCCGGCAACGCCGATCAGCGCTGATCTGTATAGGATACACCGCGAAAAACCTCTAAGTTCCTCAATTTCTCTCTATAGATAGGCAGGGTAGATTAGCCGAAGCGGCCCGCTCGCGCCCGAATGTGGGCCGTAAAGGCGAAGCGGTAAGGGAAACCCTATGATTCTTCAGCAAAATGAAGTCTAATCTGGACAACTTGCAGGCATCTCCGTCAAACTTCGAGTATGTCCAAGTCAAAACAGTCGATTGGAGCTGCCCCGCGGGGCGCTAGTCGAATCCTCATAGTCCACGGGCCAAATCTGAATCTGCTGGGTACTCGTGAGCCGAGTATCTACGGCAGGGAGACTTTCAGCAGCCTCAATAAACGGCTCTCGGCGTTCGCCGGACGCCACGGTGCCGCGATGGAGGTGTTCCAGAGCAATCACGAAGGAGCCTTGATCGAGCGCGTGCATGCGGCCAAGGAGCAGGAGATCGATTGGATCATCATCAATCCGGGAGGCCTGACCCATACGAGCGTCGCGCTGCGGGATGCGCTCGCGGCAGTTCAGATTCCTTTTATCGAAGTGCACGTATCGAACATTTATTCGAGGGAGCCATTCCGGCGTCATTCCTACTTCTCCGACTTGGCGGCCGGGACGATAAGCGGTCTTGGCACCCAAGGCTACGAGATGGCACTGCAGTTCGCGCTTGGGGTCGGCGGGAAAAGGGGAAAAAGCGGTTGATGGGCCCGGTTGATCGGCCGGCCACCGCATCTTGAACAATGTCGGGGCTCCCTGGGTCAATCTCGGTTCACTCGACATCTTATCTGGCACACGGCAGGAGGCCAGGATGGACTTGCGCAAGCTGAAAAAACTCATTGACTTGGTAGAAGACTCGGGAATCGCCGAGCTTGAAGTAACCGAGGGCGAAGAGAAGGTCAGGATCGTAAAGGGCGGCTCGAGGGGCGGGGAGGTCGTGGTAGTCCCCGGACATACGGTCCCGGCAAGTCCGGCCGATCAGTCGAAGGCGCTTATTGCCCCGCCTGCGACCCCAGGCACCGCGCCAACCCAGGCTCCCACCCCGATGGACACCCATATCGTCAAGTCGCCCATGGTGGGTACGTTCTATCGATCTGCTTCCCCGGGCGCCAAACCGTTCATCGAAGTCGGCGATGCAGTCAAGGCGGGTCAGGCCATTTGCATCATTGAGGCGATGAAGCTCATGAATGAAATAGAAGCTGACAAGGACGGCGTGATCAAAGCAATCATGGTCGAGAACGGACAGCCCGTGGAGTACGGTGAGCCCCTAATGATGATCGGTTAGCTATCCCGAATGTTTGAGAAGATCCTGATCGCCAATCGGGGTGAAATTGCCCTACGCATTCTACGCGCCTGCCGCGACCTCGGTATCAAGACCGTAGTCGTGCATTCAGAAGCGGACGGGGAAGCAAAATACGTAAAACTCGCTGACGAATCGGTATGCATAGGGCCCGCCGCGTCCAGTGCGAGCTATCTCAATATCCCTGCGATCATCAGTGCAGCGGAGGTGACCGATGCCGAAGCGATCCATCCCGGCTACGGTTTTCTTGCCGAAAATGCAGATTTTGCCGAGCGTGTTGAGAAGAGCGGTTTCGTGTTCATCGGTCCTCAGGCCGAAACCATTCGGCTCATGGGCGACAAGGTCAATGCGAAACAGGCGATGATCAAGGCGGGCGTCCCTTGTGTACCTGGCTCCAGTGGACAGTTGCCCGAATCTCCGGAAGAAGCGGTCAAGATCGCCAAGAAAATCGGATACCCGGTGATCGTCAAGGCAGCGGGCGGCGGAGGTGGAAGGGGCATGCGAGTCGTGCACACCGAAGCGGCGCTGAAAAGCGCAATCGGCCTCACGCGTGCGGAAGCCGAAGCCGCCTTTGGCAATGCGACCCTTTACATGGAACGATATCTGGAGAATCCCCGCCATATCGAGGTCCAGATTCTCGCCGACGCCCACAGGAATGTTGTCTACTTGGGCGAGCGCGATTGCTCGCTCCAGAGACGGCATCAAAAGGTCATGGAGGAAGCGCTGGCTCCAGAGCTTACGCCTAAGCTACGAGAGCGGATCGGCGAGCGTTGCGTGGATGCGTGCCGCAAGATTGGCTATCGCGGCGCGGGTACCTTCGAGTTTCTTTACGAAGACGGCGAGTTCTATTTCATCGAGATGAACACGCGTGTTCAGGTCGAGCATCCTGTAACCGAAATGATCACCGGAGTTGACATCGTCCAAGAGCAGATTCGCGTCGCTGCAGGCGAACGGCTTTCCGCACGCCAGAAAGATATTGAGTTTCGCGGCCACGCAATCGAGTGTCGTATCAATGCCGAAGATCCCTTCCGCTTTACGCCCTCACCGGGGCGCATTACGTCCTACCACCCCCCGGGGGGGCCGGGAATACGCGTGGACTCGCACATCTACCAAGGGTATGCGGTTCCCCCTAACTACGATTCGCTCATTGGAAAGGTAATCGCATTTGGAGCGACCCGCGATCAAGCTATGCGCCGCATGCGCATTGCTTTGTCCGAGATGGTGATCGAAGGCATCCAAACCAACATACCGCTGCACCAGGAACTCCTCCTCGACAACCGCATAATCCGGGGGGGCGTCAACATTCACTACCTCGAGCAGAAACTTGCGCAAAAGCGAAGTGGAGCCAAGTAGCGGAGCGACCTGAGTGGCGCTTGCCGCACTCGTCCTGCAACTCGACTCCGGGGAAGCGGACCGTCTCTCGGAAACGCTGCTCGAATCTGGAGCGCTTTCCGTCACTTTTGAAGAGGCGTTGCCAAGTGCGCCTTCGAAATCGGATTCGCCCGGAGGGGAGGTGAGCGCGCCATGGCCGGTCGTCCAACTGACAGCTTTATGCAGGGCAGAGGACGGCCCGGACCAGATCCTCCTGCTTGCTTGCAGAGCCGCGGGAATTCCGGTGCCGGACCACAAATCGCTCGCTGTCCTCGACGAGAATTGGGTGGAGAAATCCCGGGCGGGGTTCTCGCCGATTCGCGTTTCGAACCGTCTTTGGGTGGTGCCCAGCTGGCACGATCCACCCGACCCCCGAGCGATTAACCTTGTGCTCGACCCCGGGCTTGCATTCGGCACCGGCAGCCACCCGAGCACGCTCCTGTGTCTGCAGTGGCTTGAGCGCAACATCTGCGGGGACGAAACGGTTATCGACTACGGCTGCGGTTCCGGTATATTGGCGATTGCCGCCCTCAAGCTCGGGGCCCACCGCGCCATCGGCGTGGACATTGATCCGGACGCAATAGTGGCCGCCCGCTCGAATGCTCGGCGCAACCAGGTTGCCGCCGAGTTTCTCGACGGCCGTGAGCGGCTTTCCGTCATGGCCGACATCGTGGTGGCTAACATCCTTGCCAGCCCCCTTCAGGTGCTCGCCCCATTCCTTGCGTCGCGCTGCCTGCCCGGCGGTCTGCTTGCGCTCGCGGGAATTCTCGCTGTCCAGGCCCCCGAAGTCGAGCAGACCTATGCACCTTGGATCCGCTTCGGGGTGAAGACGGAATCCGAAGGATGGGTTTGCCTCTCCGGGGTGCGCCAATGAGCAAGATTACGCGCTGTCCGTCTTGCGCCACGGCGTTTCGGGTGAGCGACGCTCAACTTCAGGCGCGGGCGGGCCAGGTTCGGTGCGGGCGTTGCGGGACAATGTTTGATGCACTTGCCGCGCTGAGTTCGGATTCCGGGCGCAGCGACCCGGCAGACACACACCGCATGATGCCCAAGACCACTGTCTTCGCTGGACCTGCGTTCGATTTCGGTCCGCCCGAGCGAGCAGGAGGCCGCCTATGGTGGATCGCGAGCGCAATTGCGATGCTTGCCCTCGCCTTGCAGATTGCCTATTACCATCGAACTGACATTGGACTCCTTCTTCCTGAAGCAAAGACTCCGATCCAGCGACTCTGCGTTCAAGTGGGCTGCGAGGTCCCTTTGCCCCGCCGCGTGGAGTTGCTGAGTATTGAGTCTTCTGACTTGCAGGCCGACAGCACAAACCCCAATGTCATGGTACTCACCGCAACACTCAGAAATCGCGCCAGCTTTGTCCAAGCTTTTCCGGCGCTTGAACTTTCCTTGACCAACGCGCAGGATCAAGCCGTTGCGCGGCGCGTGCTGACGTCGAGGAACTATGTTCCGCGCGGCACGGAAACAGATCCGGGATTTCCCCCAGCGAGCGACCTCCAGGTCAGGGTGTATATCGAGGCGGCAGCGTTACGGCCTAGCGGGTACCGGCTCTACTTGTTCTACCCTTAGCAGGCTGCTATCCGCTATGCTTCACGGCGGCGCGAAAGCGCAATCGACCTGATGAATATCTTTTCCGGATTTGCCCTAGGCTTGATTTCCCTCGCCTCCCCGCACCCATGCGCACCCTAATCTGCGGCTCGATCGCCTACGACAACATCATGGTGTTCCCCGGCAGGTTCCAGGAGCATATATTGCCGGAGCAGATCCACATTCTGAACGTCTCCTTCCTCGTTCCCGAAATGCGTCGCGAATTCGGCGGGTGCGCCGGCAATATCGCCTACAACCTGAGGCTTCTGGGTGCCGACCCGCTAGTGATGGCCACGGTGGGCGACGACGCCACGCCATACTACGAGCGACTGGAAAGTCTGGGTCTCTCGAGCGACTGCGTACGCCGTGTCCCCGACACTCTCACAGCGCAGGCGTTTATCACCACCGACCTGGATGACAATCAAATTACTGCGTTCCATCCGGGTGCGATGAATTGCTCTCACCTGAACGGCATTACGACGGCTCTGGGCGCGGGCCTCGCAATAGTTGCGCCCGACGGGCGCGAAGGCATGCTGCGGCACGCGCGCGAGCTTGCGGAGCTCGGTATTCCATTCATGTTCGACCCGGGTCAGGGCCTGCCGATGTTCTCTCGCGAAGAGCTCGTCGACTTTGTGGACAAGGCCAGCTACATCGCCGTCAACGACTACGAGGGCAGACTTCTCGAGGACCGCACCGGGCGCAAGCTCGACACCCTGGCCCAGCGGACCAAGGCGCTCATCCTGACCCGGGGCGCACAGGGGTCGGTGATTTACACGGGCGGCCAGAGACTCGACATACCTTGCGTAAAGGCAGCAGAGGAAGTCGATCCCACCGGCTGCGGAGACGCATACCGAGCTGGGCTTCTTTATGGAATTGCAGCGGGCTTCGACTGGCCCAAGACGGGCCGACTCGCTGCGTTATTGGGAGCTATCAAGATTGCGTCGCGCGGGGGACAGAACCACTCGGTTAGCACCGGGGAAATCGCGCGGCTGTTTCGCCTGCATTTTCGATCCGAACTCTGAGAAGGACACCGGGGTCACGAGCTGTAGTTGATGGCAGCTAACCGCACGCCGATGCTATCGCGTCTTGCCAGACTGGCGATGCTCATCGTGCATCTCGCGCGTGGCCTCGCAATTGCCTGGCTACGATATCCGAAGTTGACCGATGCTGAGCGGCACGCGGAAAAGCGATATTGGTCGAGGAAGCTGCTCTCAATTCTGTCCGTGTCGGTGCGTGAACATAATGTCCCAAAAAGACTTCCGGAGCGATGCATGCTGGCGCTCAACCATATTTCGTGGATCGATATCTTCGTGATCGACGCGAGATTCCCGGCGACATTCATCGCGAAGTCCGAAGTCCGCGGCTGGCCATTCGTGGGATGGTTATCTACACGGGTGGGAACGCTCTACATCGAGCGCGGCAAGCGCTCAGCCGCTCGACATGCCCGAGAAACGGTGGCGCGGGAGCTTGAAAGGGGTTCGCTCATTGCAGTGTGCCCTGAAGGCACGACGACGTTCGGCCGGACCCTCGAGCGTTTTCACGCAGCGCTGTTTCAGCCTGCTGTTGATGCTGCCGCTACCATTCAACCAGTAGCCTTGCGCTATCTGGATTCGGCCGGTCGGCACACGGACGCCGCCGGCTACGTCGGCGAGACCTCACTGCTGGAATCCATATGGACCATTGTGTCGACGCGCCACATCGTGGCGGAGTTGAGGTTTGTCGCGCCGATTCCGTTTCATGGCCACACCCGGCGTTCGCTCGCCGAGAAATCCGAGGCCGCTATTGCGGCAGCCTTGGGTGTGCCCGCACCGCGGGCGCGGCACTCGCACGGCAGGAAATCTCATACACACGCCGATCCTCCAGGCGAACTGCAGTGAGCGTTCCACCCCACACGCAGCCGGAATCCAGTGCAAGAAGATTCGGCTTCACGCGCAGACCGAGCGCGGACCAATGGCCGCAAATCACAGTGACGCCCGCGCTCTTTCTGCCCGGCACGTCGAACCACGGAAGGTAGCCGGCCGGAGCCTGCGTGGACTCGCCCTTGGTGCGAAATTCCATGGTGCCGTCCGGCGTGCAAAAGCGCATCCGCGTCAAGGCATTGACGATCACGCGCAGCCGCTCCACCCCCTTCAGCTCGTTGCTCCACCGGTTGGGCCAGCAGCCGTACAGATGCGCCAGAAAGTCGCGATACCGTGGCCCGCGGAGCTCTTCTTCGACTTCCTGCGCGAGCGCTCTAGCCTCTTCGGGATCCCATTGCGGCGGAAGCCCTGCGTGCACCAGCAAGTGATCCGCATCGAGGTGAATCAGCGGTTGCCTGCGCAGCCAGTCAAGTAGCTCGCCGCGGTCGGGCGCTGAGAGGACGCCCGCCAAGGTATCATCTTCGCGTTCTTTCGAAAAACCCAGCGCGAGCGCCAGCAGATGCAGATCGTGATTCCCGAGCACACACACCGAGCGCTCGCCCAGATCGCGCACGAAACGCAGCGTCTCGAGCGACTTTGGCCCGCGGTTGACGAGATCGCCGACAAACCATAGCCGGTCCTTGCTGGGATCGAAATCGATTGCGCCGAGAAGGGCTTGCAGCTCGTCGAAGCAGCCCTGCACATCGCCGATCGCGTAAGTCGTCATCTTTCCCGGTCGTCCAAAGACATCTCTTGCCGCAACTCGCAAACGGTTTCACGCGCCGGCGGTCCGCATCCGATCCGCGCGGGTGCAGGGCACGCCGCATCGCCTCGCGATCTGACCATTATGTCCGCTTGGGCCTTGTTGAGCACCCTGCCCAGCGAGACGCCGGTTTCGCAGGAGTACAATCGACCCGTCACCCAGCAAAGGGTCCTTCATGGCAAAGAAGCAATCGGCTTCGATGCTGAAACGGCTGCGAAAGCTGATTCAGCCGACCCCTGAAAAACCGGAGGCCCCCGAAGAAGGCGTCAAGCGGTCCGAGCGGCATTCGACGGGTTCTTCCGCAAAGGCTGCCGCGACAGGCGATGCGAGCGCTACCGGGGCACCTGAACACGACAGGAAACAAACGCCGAAACAGCCATGGTACCGGCACCGGCAGCGCTGGTGAGACAAAGTCACCGCGCTCACTGCTCCATGGCGCTGGGCGCAAAGAGTTCCTCAAGCCTGAGCAGACGGGGTGTCAGCCCCTGCTCGACCGAATAGCGCGCCGCAGTCTCCAGAACAGCGCGGTTGCTCCTGATCCCATGCTGCAGTAGCGGGGCGCGCAGGCCCTCGGCAGTATTCGGCGCGACCAGACCAGCGGAGACGTGGTATTCCGCGTGCTGCAAGCGCTCCTTGTTCGCGATTGCGTTGGCCTGCTCGAATGCCTTATACAGATTCAGGATCACCCAAGGATGCTTTTCAGCAATCTCCCTGCGGACCACCATCCCATGATTGATGGGAAAGATTCCGGTCTTTCGGTAGTATCGGACGCCTTCGGAGACGGGGTCGGCAAAGAGCGGCTTCACCTCGGGGTGGTTCCAGAGGTCGGCGGTGCTGCGATCGACCAGATTGGGGTCCACAATGTAGTGGATGACAGCCTCGAGCTCCCCCGAGAGCATCATTGCGCCGATATTCTTCTCCTGCGGAATCTGGTGAACGGTTACCCCCGCCGGAGGCATGAATCCGATCGCAGCGCGATGGCTGTGCGATGGAACCCTCTCCATCCAGAATTCCATCTGCTTTGGCTCGACACCGAACTCGTGTTGCAGCACGCCGCGAGTCCATAGAGCCGCCGTCTGCTGATACTCCGGCACCCCGACGCGCCTGCCTCGCAGATCCGCGGGCTTTTCGATGTGCGCGTCCCGCCGCACCATGATTTCCGTGTGAAAGAATTTTCTCGTGGTGAAGACGGGCAGGCCCACCCAGCGCTCATCGCCTTTGGCTCGAGCCATCATCAGGGACGAAAGCGACATCTCCGAGACGTCGAAATCCGCGAAGCGCAGTTGGCGCCAGAAAAGCTCGGACGGATGGACGACGCTCGGTATGAGGTCGATTCCGCTTGCGCTTGCCCTGCCGTCAAGAATCGGCCAAGTCCTCGGGTTTGATGCGAGTGCAATGCTGATGGGGATATTCATGGGTCCGCCCTGCCGAAGCGCATCCTTGCTGAAGGACTGGCGCGATCATCCCAGCAGAAGGGACTTACGACAAGCCGTCGCGTCCGAAGCGAGGTCCGCGAAAGCGCTGCGGCGACTCGACCTGCGGCAAAGGGCGGCCCGGTGCCTGACCTCCGATGCAGACCGTGCTGGCCGGGTTCAAAAAAGGGCCAAAGCCTGCGAGAATCCACGGGGAATCGAACTCCAATGTCGAAAAAGGCAATCTCTCCCGCCGTCCACACGCTCGACTGGCCGGCGGAGCTACATCGGGCGCTCAGGTCGCACGGCGTGCGCCAGGTGTCCTACGTACCCGATGCAGGCCACAAGCAACTGATCGAGCTTTGCCAGGCAGACCCTGAGATGGTTGCTGTGCCGCTCACCACCGAGGAGGAAGGCATCGGTCTCGCGGCCGGGGCCTGGCTCGGAGGCGAGCGCGCCGTACTTCTCATGCAGTCGAGCGGCGTGGGCAATTGCGTGAACGCCCTTACCCTTGCGTCGAATTGCGGTTTCCCCCTGCTGATGTTCGTGACCATGCGTGGCGAGTGGGGAGAATTCAACCCCTGGCAGATCCCCATGGGACAGGCGACGCCGGACGTGCTGCGCTTGAGCGGTGCGCGCGTATTGCGGCTGGAGCAGGCGGAGGATGCGGGCGCCGCGGCGAGCGCGGCTGCAAAGCTCGCGTTCGATGGCTATGCCAGCGTTGCGTTATTGATTTCCCAGCGCCTCATTGGCACCAAGTCATTTGAGGAAAGGCCATGACCTTGCTGCATCGGCGCAAGGTGGTCCGAATGCTTCTGGAGGAAAGGGAAGGGCTGCTTGCCGTTGCCGGCCTGGGATCCTCCGCATGGGACTGTACTGACGCGGGCGACCACGCGCTCACATTTCCCTTGTGGGGTGCAATGGGTTCTGCGTCCATGATCGGAATGGGCCTTGCGCTCGCGCAGCCAAAGCGGCGCGTTCTCGTCGTCACCGGGGACGGCGAGATACTGATGGGCTTGGGAAGCCTTGCGACCATCGGCGCGCAACGGCCAGAGAACCTGTCCATCGTCGTCCTGGACAACGAACGTTACGGGGAGACCGGGATGCAGAAGACCCATACCGGGTACGGTGTCGATCTCGCAACCGTCGCCCGGGCTTGCGGGTTTGCAGAGGCTCGCATCGTGAGGCACGACGCGGAACTCGGTTCGATGCGCTCCGACGTGTATCGCGCTCGCGGACCCCTTTTCTTCCAGGTAAAGGTCAAGGCGGAAGCGTTGCCGCTCGTGCTCCCCCCAAGAGAGGGAAATGTTCTCCGACACCGGTTCCGCGAGGCCTTGCTCGGCGGGAGCGCTGCAAACCGATGACGGTCGACGCATTGTCCGCGGCGACAGACTCTCTCGCCTCCGCCTATGCTTGCGCTGACTCGTCCCGCAAGGGCAAGATTGCAGCCGTGAGCCTCCGAAGGTTTCCATGGCGGACCTGACCAACTGGGCGTTCCCGCCGGACATGCAGCCAAATCCGGAATCTGCGGCGTTCGATCTCGACGCTGCACTCGACTCGATGGTTCTGCTGCGCGCCGAAGTTCCCGAAGATGCCTTCACCGCCGGCATCCTCGGGACCGAACGGATCGGGAACGGGGTCGTCATCCGCGATGACGGCCTGGTGTTGACCATCGGCTATCTGATCACCGAAGCGACGGCCATCTGGCTCACAACGAACAAGGGTGTGGTCGTCGCGGGACATCCGCTCGCTTACGATCAACCGACCGGCTTCGGGCTCGTGCAACCGCTCGGCCGCCTCGGCCTGCGCGCGCTGGCGCGGGGTTCTGCGGCATCCTGCCGACCCGGCGACGACGTACTCGTTGCCAGCCACGGCGGGCGCCCGCATGCGCTCAAGTCCAAGCTCATCGCGAAGCGCGAATTCGCCGGCTACTGGGAATACGTGCTCGACGAGGCGCTGTTCACGGCCCCGGCGCACCCTCACTGGAGCGGCGCCGCGCTCATAGGCGGTGACGGACGGCTGCTGGGCATCGGCTCGCTGATGGTCCAGGAAGAGCTGGCGGGGCGCACCGTGCAGGGCAACATGCTCGTTCCGATCGACCTTCTCGAACCTATTCTCGATGACATGGCAAGGCTTGGGCGTGCGAACCGGCCGTCGCGCCCCTGGCTCGGCTTATACGCCACCGAGGTGAAGGGACACGTGGTCGTATCCGGTCTTGCCGGCGGCGGACCCGCGGAGCACGCGGGGGTTCAAGTCGGTGATCTCGTCATTGAAGTCGCGAACCAACGCGTTGCCAGCCTCGCGGATCTTTTTCGCAAGATCTGGGAGGCCGGAGCCCCAGGGGTGGAAGTGCCGCTCACCCTCGCCCGCGAGGGCTCGGTCTCGCGCGTTCGCGTCCGTTCCGTGGACCGGCAGGACCTGCTGAAGAAGCCGCGCCTGCACTAAAGGAGCGATTCGGCGCTTGCGCAAACTGCGCGCCCGAAGTCCCTGCCCCGGCCCAAGCCGGCAGCCGCGACGGGTTCCCTACGATCCTTCTTTTTCGTCGTCCCAGACCTTGTCCGGGAGCGGCAGCCCAGCCAAGTCGGCCGCTGTCAGCGGGCCGTCGGGCGCGATGTCGAGCGTCTCCAGAATCAGCATCAGCTGGCGTGCGTGCTGGGCCGGATGCCACGCAGTGCGTTCCAGCACGACATGCAGGGGATGCCTTCCAAAATAAGTGTCCATCGGGCTCGTGCAGCTCCGGTCTGGACAGGTCTTCCACCACTCCTGAAGCCGGGCCAGAACGCTCGCACCGTAGCGCGCGATGTCCTCGCCCGTGCGGATCATCGCCGGGGCTTCCTGCATGATCCGCTCGTAGCTCAGCTCGCGGCCGTCGTGCAGCGATTCGAGAAATCCTTCCACGATACGAAACACGTGGTGGCACAGGACGCGAATCGGGCGATTGCGGTTACGGAACGGTTTGTCGAGCCACTCGCCAGGTATTTGCCTGACGTAGCGGCCTGCCGCCGTCAGCACGATCCCCATCTTCCTCACGAGTTCGTCAGGGCTGAGCCGCTCCTGCAGGCGGACTTTCAGATCCAGGAACTTGATCACGTCGCCGAGCGTCTGCGCGAAAACGAACTTGTTTCCTTGCGCCACCACAGGCACGCTGCGCGCCCCGAGTTGGCGCAGTTGCTCCATGGCCGCAGGATTGCCGTGCACGTTGATCGACTCGTACTCCACGCCGTTCTTCGTCAGGAATTCCTTGGTCCTCAGGCAGCTGGTGCACCCGGGCTGCCAGAACACCCTGATCTTTTCGGCAACGAGCATGGACGTCTCCCCGTGATCAGGCGGTCGCTCAGATCGCGACGAACTGCGCCTCTTTCACCGACGCGGCCAGATCGTAGAAGGCTTTGTTGACCTTCGCCCAGCTCGGGCGCTTCTTCATGTTGCCGAGCCAGCGTGTGACGTTCGGATACACGGACAAGTTGCAGCGCACAATCTCGCCGACAGTCACGTAGGGCGCGCCAAGATAATCGGCGAGCGTCATTTCGTTGCCGCACAAATATCCATTTTTCGGCCCGATCAGGTGCTCGTCCAGGATTTTCAGCCAGCCGACCGACTTTTCCTTTCCCCAGGAAACGGTCCCCGTCTGCAGCTCGTCGGTGGCGCGCTTCAGATTCGGAAAGATCTGCGGATAGATGAGCCCGTAGCCCCAGTCGCGGTAGAACTGCGTGTTGAGCCAGTCCATGCGTTCGTTCACGCGCGCGCGCTTCTGCAGGTCTTTCGGATAGGCCGGGGAATTGATCTTGTCCGCAAGGTACTTCAGGATCGCAGAACTCTCGGTCATGCGGAAATCGCCGTCTTCGAGCACCGGAATCAGGTGATTCGGATTGATCTTGGCGTACTCCGGCTGCATGTGCTCGCCCTTGAACAGATCGACGACCTGGAAGTCGATCTTCAGTCCGCTCTCCTCGGCGAAGAGCATGAGGGGGCGGCTGGTGGTCGAAATCGGGTGATAGTAGATTTTCACAACCTGTCTCCTTAGGGGTGAGCCTTGTCCGAGGGGCCCATAGTTTCACTCCGATACGCGGTGAATTGCAAGTCGGCGGGCAGGCTGCTTCGCTCCATCGGCAGATTCCGGTTACATTAGCGCCGAGGAGGACACCCATGAAACGCTTGTTGCTTGCACTGATGGCGCTCGGTTTCGCCGCCGGCGCCTTTGCTCAAGGCTTCCCCACGCACGCCCTCAAGATCGTCGTTCCCTGGCCACCGAGCGGCAACGTCGATATCACGGCGCGCACCGTGGCGCCGGCCATGGGCGAAGCGCTCGGAGGGCAGGTCATCGTCGAGAATATGGCCGGCGCGGCCGGGCGCATCGGGACTACGGCGGTGGCCAAGTCGACCCCGGACGGCTACACACTCCTGCTTGGCTCGAGCGGAACGATCACCTCGGGCCCGGCGGTATTCAAGAACCTCTCCTATGACCCGGTCAAGGACTTCGTCCCGGTCGGCGGGATCCAGTCGGTGCCGATCGTGCTTACCGCGGCACCCAAGACCCCGGTATCGAGCTACAAGGAGTTCGTGGCGCTCGCGAAATCCAAGCCCGGCCAGCTCAGCATCGCTTCTGCGGGCAGCGGCTCATCCAACCATCTCGCGATCGAACTCCTGATGCGGCAGGCGAACCTCAAGCTCCTCCACATTCCCTACAAGGGAAGCGGGCCGGCGATCACCGATCTCCTTGGGAGCCAGGTCGAAACCATGATGGATCAGCTCACTGCCTCGATCGAGCACATTCGCGCGGGCCGCATCAAGGCGCTCGCGGTGTCTTCCCGGAAGCGCTCGCCGCTCCTGCCGGAGGTGCCTACGCTCGATGAATTGGGCGTAAGCGGCTATGAAGCGAACACCTTCACCGGGATCTTCGGTCCGGCCGCGACGCCCGCCCCCGTGGTGGAAAGGCTCTCCGGGGCCCTGGGCAAGGCGCTCGCCAACCCGACGGTGCGCGAGCGCTACCGCTCGATGGGCGTCGAGGTCATGGACATGAGCCGGGCTGAGTTCGCCGCTTACGTGGCCGCCGACTACGAGAAGTGGCGCAAGATCGCGCGCGAAGGCAGCATCGTCGTGGAGTGAACCGCGTGAGCGCAGCGAGCGCCGCGGATGTTCTCGCGCCCGATCCCAATCTGCGCGCGCCCAAACGGGCGCTTCCGTCCGGGACGGTGGACTGCCACGCGCATATATTCGACCGATTCGAGCGATATCCGTTTGCAGGCGAGCGCAGGTACTCGCCGCCGCCCTGCACACGCGAGGCCTGGCTGGCGCTGCACCAATCGCTCGGGGTCGAGCGCGGCGTGCAGGTGAACGGCAGCCCGTACGGTTTCGACAATTCGATCACCGCCGATTTTCTGCAGGAGCATCGCGGGCGCTTCCTCGGCGTTGCGATGATCGGCCCTCAGATCGGTGAAGCCGAGTTGAAGGGGCTCGATGCCGCAGGTTTTCGCGCGGCCCGGCTGATGGACCAGTACGCCACGGCGGCGACGACGGCCGACCTGGAGCGAATTGCCAGGCGCATTGCGCCGCTGGGCTGGCATATCGAAATCAACATCGACAAGGCGAACCGCTGGGTCGAGCTCGAGCCGCGCCTGCGAAGCTGCCCGGTGCCGATCGTGTTCGATCACATGGGACGCGTGCGTGGCGCCGAAGGCGTCAACTCACCCGGTTTCACCGTTGTCCGTCGCCTGCTCGCCGAGCGCGAGAATTGCTGGACCAAGATCTCGAGCTTCTATCGGCTTTCCGACTCCGGCCCCCCGCGTTACGACGACATGCGTCCCTTCGCGCAGATGCTGCTCGCGGAGAGGCCGGACCGCTGCGTCTGGGGCACGAACTGGCCGCACCCGGGCCAGACGAAGTTCATGCCCAACGATTGCGATCTGCTGGATCTTCTCGAAAGCTGGCTGCCCAACGACTCGGTGCGCGAACCGCTGTTTGCGAAGAATGCCGTGAAGCTTTACGGGTTCGGAGCCCGGCCAGGCGCTCGTTGACGCCGATGGGACGCCCACAGTCTCAGGGGCTGCGATGAAGCGACCCTATTGCTTGTAGCGACTATCCGTTCCCAAAACGACGACGGAACTTTCCCATGGACACGATTGATCGCAGCTTGTCGGAAGAACAGCGGATGATGCGCGAAAGCTGCCGCGCTTTCGTGGACGACTTCGTCAGTCCTTTCATCCACCAGAATTGGCAGCGCGAATGGCTCATGGACCCCGATGCGCGCCTGCCGCGCTCAATCCTCGAGCAGGCCGACAAGATCGGAATCCGCACGCTCGGCGTTCCCGAGGAGTTCGGCGGCGTTCCGCTCGACCCCGCCCACGAGGTGCAGACCTTCGCCCTCATCTCCGAGGAGATCGCGCGCGGCGACTCGGGCCTCTCCGACAAGCTGGTCCAGATCTGGAAGGTCTCGGTGCTGCTGAGGAACGTCGCGCCGCGCCACCTCCAGGAATACTGGTTCCCGCGCATCGTGAAGGATCCGGGTTTTCTTCTCGCGCACTGCCTCACCGAGCCGCGTGGGGCCTCCGATCGCTGGCTGCCCTATAACGCGCCCGAGGCGGCCATGCAGACGCGCGCGGTGCTGAAAGGTGACGAATGGGTCATCAACGGGCGCAAGCAGTTCATCAGCAACGGCTTCGACGCGAGCCTCTACGTCGTGTACGCGAACACCAAACCGGGCACCGGCATGCTGCAGGGGACCTCGAGCTTTCTCGTGCCGAGGGGCACGCCGGGCCTCACCATCGCGCGCTGCAACGAAACGCTCGGTGGCCGCTTCATGAACAACGGCGAGCTGGTGTTCGAGGACATGCGCTTGCCGAAGGACCACCTGCTCGTCGAGAACGACGCGCTCCAGAAGACCGGTGTCTACTTCAGGCCCGGGAAGATCATCCAGGCCTCGAAGAATCTCGGTGTGGGCGTCGCGGCCTTCGAGCGCACCGCCGAATACGTGCAGAACTACGTGCAGGGCGGCCGCATCCTCATCAAGCACCAGGCGGTCGCGCTCCGTCTGGCGGAGATGGCAACGAAGCTCCGCGCCGTGCGGGCCCTCCTTCGCGAGGCGGCACGCGCCGTGGACGAGCGCGCGCCCGACGCCGAGGAGCTGTGCAATATGGTGAAGGTGTTTGCTTCCGAGGAAATCTTCAAAGTGGCGCAGCATGCCGTGGAACTGCACGGCGGGAACGGCATCATGCTCGATTTCGGCATCGAGAAGCTCTTTCGCGACGCGGCGGTGTTCCTGCACATGGACGCGACCGTGGACATCTCGAAATTCAAGATCGTCAAGCTCATGTTCCCCAAAACAGCGGGGGCCTACGCCGGCCCGGAAGCCTAGGCTGTCAGCCTGCGGCGGGGTCCTTCGCACATGTACGGCGATCATTCCTGGCTCGACACGGCCGGCCGGCTGCTGATCGTGGCCTGTTTCCTCGTGACCGGGCTCTGCAATCTCACTAGAGCGCGGATCAGGGACCATGTCCTCCTGGGGAAGGTGCAATGAGCGATTCCACGGCGGGAATGACGCCCGGTATTGAGCTCGCGGGGAAGGTGGCGCTCGTCACCGGGGGCGCGCGCAACATCGGCCGCGCCATCTGCCGCTCGCTCGCCGCGGGCGGCACCGCGGTGATGGTGAACGCGAACAAGTCCCGGAACGAGGCGGAGAGTACGGTAGTGATGATCGAGTCCGCGGGCGGGAAGGCGGCGTTGCACATCGCCGACATCACCGATCCGGCCGCGGTCGCGAAGATGGTCGATGCGACCGTGAAGGAGTTCGGGCGCCTGGACATCCTCGTCAACAACGCCGCGGTGCGGAGCGAGACGCCCTTCGAGGACATCAAGCTCGAGGAATGGAAGCGCGTCATCGCGATCGTGCTCGACGGCGCGTTCCTCTGCACCCAGTCGTGCCTGCCGCACCTCGCGCGCGCCCACGGCGGATCGATCGTCAACATCGGGGGGCTGACCGCGCACAAGGGCGCGACCGGCCGCGCTCACGTCATCGCCGCCAAGGCGGGCATCGCAGGCCTGACGCGGGCGCTCGCGCTCGACCTCGCGCCGCGCGGCATCACCGTGAATTGCGTCGTGCCGGGAACCATCGAGACCGTGCGCGGGCTGCCCGGCGCGCCGCACCGGCCCGAGGCGCGAAGCGCCCTGCCCCCGATCGGCCGCCGCGGCGAGCCCGAGGAAGTCGCGGCGGTGGTGCGCATGCTGTGCGGGCCGGACGCGCGCTACATCACCGGCCAGACCCTCCACGTGAACGGCGGGGGGTTCATGCCATGACGGCCCGGTTTCTCGGTGCCTTGCTCCTTGCCTTCGCGCCGCAGCTCGCCCCGGCCCAGGATGCCGTCCCGCCCGAGGACGCGCGCGCCGTACGCGCGGTCATCGAAGCGCAGTTGGACGCCTTCCGCCGCGACGACGCCGAGCGCGCCTTCTCCCTCGCCACCCCCGGAATCCGCGCGACCTTCGGCGACCCCGAGACCTTCATGCACATGGTCCGCAGCTCCTACGCCGTCGTCTACCGGCCGAGCAGCGTGGCCTTCGAAGCGCCGCTCCTCGTCCACGGCGAACTGGTGCAGCCGGTGCGCCTGACCGACGCCGCGGGCCGCGCCTGGCTGGCCCTCTACCCGATGCAGCGCCAGCCCGACGGCCGTTGGCTCACCAACGGGTGCGAGCTCGTGCCGCTGCGCGGGACGCAGGCCTGATTCAAGCGGCAGCCAGCTCCGCGCCGGCGCCCGCGAGATACTCCTCGTAGCTGCCGCGGAAGTCGATGAACTGCGCGACCCCCGGTTTCTCTCCTGGCCTGAGCTCAATGATGCGCGTCGCGAGTGATGACACGAACTCGCGGTCGTGCGAGACGAAGACGAGCGTCCCCGAATACTTGTCGAGCGCGGTGTTGAGCGACTCGATCGATTCCATGTCGAGATGGCTGGTCGGCTCGTCTAAGAGCATCACGTTGGGCATCGAGAGCACCAGCCTCCCGATCAGCATGCGCTGCCCCTCGCCGCCCGAGATCACGCGGAGCGCCTTCTTCTGGTCGTCGCCGGAGAAAAGCAGCTGCCCGAGCGTCGCGCGCACGATCTGGTCGTCCTGTTCTTTATCTTTGCGCCGCCAGCGGCCCATCCATTCCAATAGCGTTTCGTCGCTCTTGAACTCGTCCGCCGGATCCTGCGGCCAGTAGCCGAGGTTCGCCTTTTCCGCCCACTTGACCGTGCCGACGCCAACCTCCAGATTCCCCGCGAGGCAGCGCAGCAGCGTCGACTTCCCGATACCGTTCGGCCCGATGATCGCCACCTTCTCGCCCGCCTCGATCGAGAGGTCCACGCCCTCGAAAAGATTCCTGCCCTTCTCGTAGCCTTTCGCAAGGCCCTTCGCCTCCAGCGCGAGCCGGTGCAGCTTTTCCTTGGGGTCGACGCTGAAGCGGATGAACGGGTACTGGCGACTCGAGGGCTTCACGTCCTCCACCTTCAGCTTCTCGATCTGCTTCATGCGGGAGGTCGCCTGGCGCGCCTTGGCCTTGTGGGCGCGGAAGCGCCGCACGAAGTCCTCGAGATCGGCGATCCGGTCCTTGGCGCGCTCGTTCTTGTTCTGCTGCTGCTGCTTGGCCAGGGTCGAGGCTTCCATATAGTCGTCGTAATTTCCCGGGTAGACCCGGATAGCCCCGTAGTCCACGTCGGCCATGTGCGTGCACACCGCGGAGAGGAAGTGCCGGTCGTGCGAGATGATCACCATCGTGCTGGTGCGCTGGTTGAGCACGTCCTCGAGCCAGCGGATGCTGTGGATGTCGAGGTTGTTGGTCGGCTCGTCGAGCAGCAGGATGTCCGGATCGCCGAAGAGCGCCTGCGCCAAGAGCACCCGCAGCTTCCACCCCGGCGCCACCGCGCTCATCGGCCCGTCGTGCTGCGAGCTCGGCACGCCCAGACCCGAAAGCAGCTCGCCCGCGCGCGCCTCCGAGGTATAACCGCCGTACTCCGCGTACTTCGCTTCCAGCTCCGCCGCGCGCAAGAAATCCTCCTCGTCCGCCTCCGGATCCGCGTAAATCGCGTCGCGCTCGCGCATCGCCTGCCACATCTCGGCATGGCCCTGCAGCACCACATCCAGCACCCGCTCCTCCTCAAATGCAAACTGATCCTGCCGCAGCCTCCCCACCCGCTCATTCGCGTCGATCGCCACCGACCCCGCGGACGGTTCCAGCTCCCCGCCGAGAATCTTCATGAACGTTGACTTCCCGCACCCGTTCGCCCCGATCAGCCCGTAGCGATTCCCGCCCCCGAACTTCACCGAGACGTCGGAAAAAAGGGGCTTGGCCCCGAACTGCATGGCGATGCCGGATGCAACAATCACTTGGGTTCCCGGAAATAAAAAAGCCGGCCGCGGCCAGCTTGGATGGGACCAACTTCGAGGGCGGATTATAGCAGCCTCGTGGCCCCGGCTCACATTATCAGCTTGCAGGCACCCCAAACCGTTACGTTTCAGCCGCTGGGGAGGCTCCCTGGCGCGGGGCGGCGCCGGAATCCGCCGGCTAATCGATCCCGACGGAAAAGAATATCGCCTTCGCGGCCGGCGTGCCGAGGAAGCGGACGAAGTCCCTCGCCACATCCGGGGTGGGCGCGTCGCTCATGACCCCCGCCGCGTAGGCGGTGGAGTTCTGCACCTGCGCGGGCAGCGGTCCGACGTACTTCAACCCCTTCGGTTCGAACAGCCTGATCTCGGTGATCGCCCCGAAGCCGATCTCGTTGCCCCTGCCGGCGATGACGTGCTCCAGCACCTGCGCGCCGTTGGCGTAGCGCGTGGTCTTCGGCTTCAGCTGCTCGCCGATGCCGAGCAGATCGAACAGCTTCTCGAGGTACAGGCCGGTCGACGCCTGGTTGTAGACGATGGACTCGGCGTTGAGAACCGATTGCTTGAAGCGATCGAGGTTGGCGATGTCCGGCTCCGTCGCGCCGGCACGCACCACCACACCGACCCCCACGCGTCCGACGATGAAGCGCGAGTCCGCCTCGACCTTGTTCCGTCTCAGCTGCGCGTCCATCAAACCCGGCGGCGCGATCAGAACGTCGGCCACCTCGTCCCCGTTCAGCCGCTTCTCGAGCTGCGGCGCCGTGCCGAATTGAATGCGTACCCGGTTGCCGGTGTCGCGCCGGAATTGATCGGCGAGTTTCACGATGCCGGGCTCCACGGCGCCCGCGCTCAGTACCTTGATGTCAGCGGCCATGGCCGTCGCCCAAGCCGACGACAGGATCAATGCCAGAATCCCTCTCATGCCCGTTCTCCTCGAAAGCGCGCAAGTTACCATATCGGACAGGCCGCTCGGGAAACGCCCGATATCGCCTCGGCTTAGCCAGTAGAATAACGAGCTCGCGGATCCCCCGCATGAAATCCACGCCGCAGATCTCGCCCGTCATGCAGGCCTTGAGCGCCTACGTCGCTCGCGCGCCCAGCCGGCCGCTTCCGCCCGCCGTGCTCGAAAAGACCAAACATCACCTCCTCGACACCTTTGCGGCGATGCTGTCCGGCTCGCGCCTGCCGCCCGGGAAGAAAGCGATCTCGTTCGCGGGGGCCCTCGGCGGCGTGAAGGAGTCCTCGGTGCTGGGCTCGCGCATCCTCACTTCGGCGGCGAACGCGGCGCTCGCCAACGGCATGCTCGCCCATGCCGATGAGACGGACGATTCGCACTCTCGCTCGCAGACGCACCCCGGCTGCGGGATCGTCGCAGCGGCCTTCGCCATGGCCGAACGCGAGCGTTCGAACGGCATGGTGCTGCTGCGCGCGGTGGCGCTCGGGTACGATGTCTGCTGCCGGCTCACGCAATCGCTCGACGCGGTCCAGTTCCGCGCGGATGGCCATTCGACGCACAGCTTCGGGCCGACCTTCGGCGCGGCGGCGGCGGCCGGAGCGCTCGCGGGCCTCGACGAGCGGGGCGCGCGGCACCTGCTCTCCTACGCGGCGCAGCAGGCTTCCGGCATCTCATGCTGGATGCGTGACGAAGAGCACATCGAAAAGGCGTTCGACTTCGGCGGGATGCCCGCGCGCAACGGTGTCGCGGCGGCAACGATGGTCGCGCACGGCTTCAGCGGAGTCGAGGACGTCTTCTCGGGCGAGCGAAGCTTTTTCGTCGCCTACGGCCGCGCGCCGGACGCGAAGGAGCTCGCGCGCGGCCTGGGAGAGCACTACGAGATCATGAACGCCGATATCAAGCGCTGGACGGTCGGGTCGCCGATCCAGGCGCCGCTCGACTCGCTCGCGGAACTGCTTCGCGCGCACCGGATACGCCCCGACGAAGTCGACCGGCTTGTCGTGCGCGTTTCGCCTCAGGGCGCAAACACCACCGGCGACCGCAGCATGCCCGACATCTGCATGCAGCACCTGTGCGCCATCCTGCTGCTAGACGGGACGGTGAGCTTCAAGTCTTCGCACGACGCGAAGCGCATGCGCGAGCGCAGGGTTCTGCAGCTGCGGCGCCGCATCGAGCTGCGCGGCGACGACGCGCTCGCCCGGGCCATGCCCCGCCGGGAGGGCATCGTCGAGATCCGGTTGAAAGACGGGCGCGAATTCGCGCACCATACGCGCGCCGTGCGGGGAACGCCGGAGAATCCGATGACGCGCGCCGAGGTCGAGGCCAAGAGCCGCGATCTTGCCGCGCCGGTGATCGGGAGCGCGCGCGCGACAAAGCTTTGCGACGCCGTCTGGAATCTGGAGAGAATCCGCGACGTCAGATCGCTCAGGCCGCTGCTTGGCGCCCGGGCCTTGAAATGACCGAGACGCTCGCCCGGGCCTGCGGTCTCCGCTGACGATCGGCCGCGCTCTGCTTACCGCGTGATGATTCTGGTGAAAGGGATGACCGTCTTCTCGGGCAGTGCCGCGGACCTGCGCGCTCGGCCCGAGCTGCACTCGCGGTATCTGGGCGTCTGAAGCTTCGGGGCGGCCGGATCGGCCGCGGTCAATTCAGCGGATCCAGCCCGCGGCGGTACTGGATCGCCTCCGCGATCTGAGCCGATCCGATTTCGCCGTCTCCGACCAGATCGGCGATCGTGCGTCCGATCTTCTGCACCCGGTGATAGGCGCGGGCCGACAAGTGCAATCGTTCGATCGCCTGCCTGAGCAGCCTTCGGGATGAATCGTCCAGCCGGCAAAACTCGTCGACCTCCTTCACCGTCAGGTCGCGATTGAGCTTGCCCTGCCGCCTGATCTGGCGTTCCCGGGCGAGCGCCGCACGCTCCCGAACCAGGGCCGAGGATTCCCCGGCCGACGCTCGCGTCAGGTCCTCTTCCGCCACTGAAGGTACTTCGAAGTGAAGATCGATTCGATCGAGCAACGGCCCTGAGATTTTTCCCCGATAGCGCGATATTTGATCCGGCGTGCAGCGGCAGCGCTTACGCAGGTGCCCCAGGAATCCGCAGGCGCAGGGATTCATGGCCGCGATCAGCTGGAAGCGGGCGGGGAACTCGGACTGGCGCGCGGCCCGGGAGATGGCGACGCGGCCTGACTCCAGCGGTTCGCGCAGCGCTTCCAGCACTCTGCGCTCGAATTCCGGAAGTTCATCCAGGAAGAGCACGCCGTTGTGCGCAAGCGAGATTTCACCGGGTCGGGGATCGCCGCCGCCCCCGACGAGCGCCACCCCCGATGCCGAATGGTGCGGCGCGCGGAACGGCCGCTGTCTCCAGTTCTCGGGGCGAAAACCTCCCGTACCGAGGGAGGCGAGCGAGGCGGTTTCGAGGGCCTCGTCGTTGCTCATCGGCGGGAGCAATCCGGGAAAGCGGGTCGCAAGCATCGATTTTCCCGTGCCGGGCGGCCCGATCATGAGCACGCTGTGGCCGCCCGCTGCGGCGATTTCGAGCCCCCGCTTGGCCTGGGCCTGGCCCTTCACCTCGGCAAGATCGGGGTAGACGGGCGGAGTGGCCGCCAAATGCTCTGCCGGCCGTTCCAGAGATTTCTTCCCGGTCAGGTGCGCGCAAACATCAAGGAGAGAACCGGCGGCGTAAACCTTCGCCCCCGCGACGAGGGCAGCCTCTGTTGCGCTCCTTGGCGGCAATACAAAAGCCCGGCCTGCGCGCGCGGCACGCCAGGTCATCGCCAGCGCTCCCCTCACGTGGCGCAACTCACCCGTCAGCGAAAGCTCTCCCGCGAATTCGTAGTCCGAGAATCCGTCGCACGCGAGCTGACGCGAAGCCGCGAGGATGCCCAGGGCGATGGGCAGGTCGAAGCGTCCGCTTTCCTTCGGCAGCTCGGCAGGGGCGAGATTGACGGTGATTCTTCGGGCCGGGAATTCGAATCGGGAATTCACCAGCGCGGCGCGAACGCGATCCCGGCTTTCCTTTACCTCGGTGTCCGGAAGTCCGACGATCGTAAAGGACGGCAGGCCATTGGCGAGGTGCACCTCGACGCTGACTTCGGGCGCATCCATCCCAGAAAGCGCCCGGCTGCGGAGGACTGCGAGCGACACGGACCGTTCACTTCTGCCCGAGCCGGCCCTCGAGTTCGGCGACGCGCGCTTCCAGCTCCGCGAGCTTTTCGCGGGTGCGGAGCAGCACCTTGGCCTGAACGTCGAATTCCTCGCGCGTGGCCAGATCAAGCTTGGCGAACGCACCCGATAGCAGAGCCCGCAAGTCCTTCTCCAGGTCTCTTGCCGGGCTCGCAGCGAGGAATTCGCCGATCCTGGCGCTCAGGTCTTCCAGAATCTCGGTTTTTGGCATCGATGCCATGGTTGCCGATCGAGTTTAGCACTGACATTAACGCCCTCCGGTTACGTTCAGCCGACCGCACAATATCGGTGCAAGGCGAGTTCGCCCTGCTCCGGCTCAGTGCGCTACAGGCAGTGCGTTTGTGCCATGGTAGCATCAACTCATTGATATTAATAAGCAAAAAATCTGGCACAGGCCGTGCTGAATAGGGTTTGTCTTTCACCCAAAAAAGGTACAGCGATGAAAAAGCTCTTGCTTGCATCAGCAGTTTCTGCGGCCTTCGCGGCCCCAAGTCTCGTGTACGCACAAGCCAAGCCGGCCGTTCCGACTCTCGACAAGGTCCTTGAGGCCTCGGGCATCAGCACTAGCGGTTACATCGACGCCGGCTACAGCTACATGGACCACGACGCCTCGCAGTTCAACACGCGCGTGTTCGACCAGGAAAACAACTCGTTCGCGCTACGCCAGTTCGGCCTGACAGTGGCCAAGCAGCCCAAGGAAGGCTTTGGCGGTCTCGTCAACGTGACGGTAGGTCGAGACGCGCAATTCCTTCACTCGGCCCCCGAACCCACGGGCGGGGCAGCGTCCACGTTCGACCTCACTCAGGCCTACGCGCAGTACGCGACGGGGCCCATTACGCTTATCGCCGGCAAGTTCACGACGTTGAGCGGGACCGAGGTGATCGCGAGCACTGGCAACACCACGATCTCCCGCTCCATGCTGTTTGGCTCGGTGCCATTTACTCACACGGGCTTCCGTGCCACCTGGGCCGCGACGGACACCCTGAACCTCATCGCCGGGGTCAACAACGGCTGGGATCAGCTCACCGATAACACCCGAACGAAGACCGCCGAGTTGGGCATGACCTGGGTGCCGATCAAACCGTTGAGTATCGCTCTCTCGGGATATTCGGGTAAGGAACTCTCCACCGGGGGAGGCGAAGGCAGTAGGACGAGCATCGACGCTGTCGTCTCCTACACCATCATCGATCCCCTCAGCCTGGGCCTGGAATACCTGACCGTAAGCCAGGAAAACATGAATCTGGCAAGCGGCGCGGTGGGAAAAGGCACGTTCCAGGGCTACGCGCTTTACCTCACCTATCTGCCCACGCCGAAGCTGCGCGGCGTTTTCCGCTATGAGGCAATCGACGACAAGGACGGCATCCGCTTCACGTCCGCCGCTCCTGTAGAGAACAAGTACGCCGAATTCACCCTGACATTCTCATACCTGGCGAGCGACAGCTTCGAGGCGCGCGCCGAGGTGCGTCAGGACAAGGCGGACAAGGACGCGTTCTTCAAGTACGGCTCCACGGCGGCGGACAGCAAGAGCATGTCGTCCCTCGCTCTCCAAGCCCTATACAAGTTCTAGCCCCAGCCACTATTCAGAATAGGGAGCACATTCATGAAACTCGTTACCGCAATCATCAAGCCCTTCAAGCTTGACGAAGTGCGGGAGGCCCTCTCCGCCATCGGCGTGCAGGGCATCACCGTCACCGAAGTCAAGGGTTTCGGCAGGCAGAAAGGCCACACCGAGCTGTACCGCGGCGCGGAGTACGTGGTCGATTTCCTGCCGAAGGTCAAGGTCGAAGCCGCGATCAAGGACGAATTGCTCGATCAGGCGATCGAAGCGATCGAGAAATCGGCCAACACGGGAAAGATCGGAG
>Ga0187773_10000037_pt1 | contig 55080 bp, 64 predicted proteins | sample 0216_BV02_MP05_1_FD_133133 | JGI IMG/M metagenome (GOLD analysis project Ga0187773, IMG submission 133133) | Tropical peat soil microbial communities from peatlands in Department of Meta, Colombia - 0216_BV02_MP05_10_MG | ecosystem: Environmental > Terrestrial > Soil > Wetlands > Peat | place...
ATCTTCAACAACCCCTTGTTGATCGCCTTGATGTACTTGGATTCGGCCGTGGCGGCGTCGATCGTCTCGGGCAGATAGCCGTCGCGCGCCATGTCGGTCAGGGTCTCGAAGGCCAGATAGGGATTGATGCTGCCCGCGCCGTACCCGACCAGGCAGGCGAAATGATGCACTTCCCGGGCCTCGCCCGTCTCGACAATCAGACCGACCTCCGTCCGGGAGCATTCCCGGATCAGGTGATGATGGACCGCCGAAATGGCGAGGAGGCTTGGAACCGGCGCCCATTCGGCATTGATGCCGCGGTCGCTCAGAATAATAAATTTATAGCCGGCGCGAATCGCCTCCGACGCCTGTCGGCAAAGCCGCTCCACGGCGCCGGCCAGCCCCTGGGGTCCTTCGGCCACCGGGAACAACATGCTCAGGGTCTGACTCTTGAAATAACCGTCCGCGATCGTCCGGATCTTTTCAAGATCCGCATTGGTCAGGACCGGTTGATTCACCTTGATCCGACGGCAGGACTCGGGCGTCTCGCCCAAAAGATTCGCCTTGGGGCCGATGTTGGTCACGAGGGACATCACGAGCTGCTCGCGGATCGGATCGATCGGGGGATTGGTCACCTGCGCGAACAACTGCTTGAAGTATTTGAAGAGAAGCTGCGGCCGATCCGAGAGCACGGCCAGCGGCGTATCGGTGCCCATCGAACCGACGGGCTCCTCCCCCGTAATCGCCATTGGCATCATGAGCATCTTCAAATCCTCGATCGAATAACCGAAGACCTGCTGCCGTTGGCGGAGCGTGGCATGATCCGGCTGTAAAACGTTCAGGGGTTCCGGGAGATCCTCGAGGTTGATCCGGTTGGAGGCGACCCATTGGAGATACGGTTTGCGCGAGGCCATGTCGGCCTTGATCTCTTCGTCGTCGATGATCCGCCCCTGCCCCGTATCCACAAGAAACATCCGTCCGGGCTGCAACCGGCCCTTGGTCCGGACCTCTTCGGCCGGAATCGGAAGGACGCCGGTCTCAGACGCCATCACCACGAAATCGTCCTTGGTCACGACATACCGGGCGGGCCGCAGCCCATTGCGGTCCAGCGTCGCCCCGACCAGTTTCCCATCGGTAAAACAGACCGCGGCCGGGCCGTCCCAGGGCTCCTGCATTGCGGCGTGGTATTCGTAGAAACCACGGCGCTCCAGATCCATGTTGGGATCACCGGACCAGGCCTCCGGAATCAGCATCATCATGGCATGGGGAAGCGACCGTCCGCCCATCACCAAAAACTCCAGGGCGTTGTCCAGACAGGCCGAGTCGCTCTGGCCTTCATGGATAATGGGATAGAGCTTCTTCAGATCCTCCCCGAACAGGTCCGAGGACATCCGGCCCTCACGGGCGCGCATCCAGTTGATGTTTCCCTTTAAGGTGTTGATCTCCCCGTTGTGGCAGATATACCGGTATGGATGCGCCCGGCTCCAGGTCGGAAACGTATTGGTCGAAAAACGGGAATGGACCACCGCCAACGCGCTGACGACGCTTTCATCCGCCAAATCGGGATAAAAGAGCGGGATCTGTTTGGGTAAAAGAAGCCCCTTATAGACCAGGGTGCTGGCGGAGAGGCTGGGGATGTAGAAGGTCTCCCGACCCTCAAGAGCGGACCCCCGCATGGCGTTCTCGATCCGTTTCCGGATGACATAAAGCTTGCGCTCAAACTCGGCTTCGCCTAAAATGTCTCTTGCAATAAAAAACTGACGCATGCAGGGGAGGCTCTGGCGGGCCAGATCACCCAGGTGATTCTCCTTGACCGGCACATCACGCCAACCCAGCAGCCGTTGTCCTTCTTCATGGATGATTTTTTCAATCAGTTTTTCGCACGGCGTTCGCTGGGATGGGGCGGTTGGAAGAAAGACCATACCAACTCCGTACTCCCCGGCCCCAGACAGACGGATTCCAGATTCTGCGCAGGCTCTTTTTAAGAATTCATGCGGGATCTGGAGCAGAATACCAGCGCCGTCCCCAGTGCAGGGATCGCAACCTACCGCCCCGCGATGCGCCAGATTTTCAAGAACCTGCAGTCCTTTGCGAACAATATCATGGGATTTATTGCCTTTCACATTGACAACAAACCCGATTCCACACGCGTCTTTTTCAAACGCGGGATCGTAGAGGCCCTGCCGATCTGGGAGTCCGTTGAAGTCCATGCATTTAAAATACTAAACAATGGCCCTTGGTGTCAATCATTTTTCCCGTGACTTCGGCGAAATCTAAGACAATTTGAGGCATTGATCCTGTGCAATCGGGTATATTAATAAGTGAAAGGATATAATCCCGGCGATTTCATGGTAGGGCTTTTGCGACTTTGGGCCAGGCTGTTCTTTTCGGAGGCCATTCGGGCGCTCACTCGGCACAAGATGCGGACGGGGCTGACCGCACTCGGGGTGACGGTCGGCGTCTCGGCCGTGATCTGGGTAGTGGCCCTCGGCAACGCGGCCACAGAGCGTACCGAAGCGGAGTTGCAGAAGCTCGGAAACAACCTGATCTGGGTTGAGGCGGGCTCCCGCAACATCAATGGGGTACGCAACGGCACCTACGGAACCAGCACTCTCACCCCCGAGGATGCGGAGGCCATTCGACGCGAGATGCCGCTCATCACGCTCGTGTCCGAGAACACCGATGGCACCCTGCAGGCCGTTTACCGTAACCGCAACTGGTTTACCCACTATCGAGGCGTGTCCCCGGAGTATCTGGACATCAAACTCTGGCAGGTCGCGGAAGGCTCGTTCTTCACGCACGACCAGGTCAACCATATTGAAAGCGTGGTGGTAATCGGCGAGACCGTACGCAGGGAGCTGTTCGGTCCGACGAATCCGACCGGACAGCTCATCCGTATCCAGGGCTCTTTGTTCAAAGTCATCGGTGTGCTGACGCCGAAGGGATCGTCGGGCTGGGGCCAGGATCAAGACGATATCATCATGATGCCCTGGACCACTGCGCTGAAGAAAATCGGGGGCCAGGGCGTCACGTGGCTCGACGATATCGTATGCTCGGCGGTCTCTCGGGAAGCGGTCCCCCCGGCGATCGAGGCCGTCACCTTGCTGATTCGCCAACGCCACCACATTCGCCCCGGCGGGGAGGATGACTTCAATATCCGTCGTCCGGATGAAGTGATCAAGGCCCAAATCCGGCAGAGCCAGACGCTCGAGCTGCTGCTGATCAGTGTCGCATCGATTTCGCTTCTCGTGGGCGGCATCGGGATCATGAACGTGATGCTGGCCTCGGTGGCGCAACGGACCGCGGAGATCGGCCTGCGTGTCGCGGTGGGCGCGACACCCTGGGCCGTTCAGCTGCAGTTCCTCGGCGAGGCCGTCATGCTGAGTCTCTTCGGCGGAATCCTAGGTGTCCTCCTCAGCATCATCGGCGATTTCGTGATCGAGAAGACGCTCGGATGGCCCTTGTCCACATCTCCGCAAGCGGCCCTGCTTGCCGTCATGTTCGCCATCGCCGTGGGCGTCTTCTTCGGATTCTATCCGGCGAGGAGAGCCGCACGCCTCGACCCGATCGCGGCCTTACGAAGCGAGTAATCTGGACACCCCCAGAATGATCCACGCGGTGTGAACGCACCCACCCTTGAAAAAGGATAATCAGTGGTCTATAATGCCTTTCATTATTGTTAATAATGTAGTAGAGCCGATGGCCAAGGAACTCAGCGAACACGGGTACAATAAGGAAGAAGAGTATTTTTACAAAAAAAACAAAGAGCTCATTGACAAGTTGCGAGCTGAACTGGACGAAAAGCGGGCGGCGCAGGAAGCCAAGTCAGAGCAAAACGAGCACTGGATGAAATGCCCCAAGTGTGGTCACGATCTCGAAGAAGTTCCCCTGCTGGGGATCATCGTGGATCAATGCGCCAACTGTAGGGGGATCTTTTTCAACCGGGGGGAACTGGACCTGCTGTTTGGGGTACAGGAACCCAAAGGATTCACGGGAGGTCTGAGACGACTCTTTAGAAAATGAGACTGCCGATCGGTGAAAAGGCCCCTGAATTTTCCCTGCCCGGCGTCGACGGTAAAACCCACTCGCTGCGAAATTTCCCGGACAAACCCGTCCTCGTCGTGATGTTCACATGCAACCATTGCCCCTACGTCCAGGCTTATGAGGACCGATTGATCGCGATCCAGAAAGACTACGCCGATCGGGACGTCCAGCTGCTCGCCATCAACGCGAACGAGACACGAAACTATCCCGAGGACGACTTTCCTCATATGGTTGAACGGGCCAAGAAAAAGGCTTACAATTTCCCTTACCTGAGAGACGAAAACCAGTCGGTTGCCGAGGCTTACGGGGCGCATTATACGCCCGAGATCTTCGTCCTGGACCGCGAACGCCGGCTCCGTTACACCGGCCGGATCGACGACAACTGGCAAAACCCGAAGGCGGCCAGGTCACACGACCTCCGCGACGCCATCGAGGCCCTGCTCTCGGGTCGCGCCGTTTCCCAGCCCGAGACGCACGCGATCGGCTGCACCATAAAATGGGCTAAGGTTTAATAAAAACCCCGAGGCCAAAATGAAAGAGGGGGAGCGCTTTCAACGCGCGTTTGAAGATGCCGCCATCGGAATCGCCCTCCTGGCCGTGGAGCCGCTCGGGCAGTACCTCGAGGTCAATCCCACCTTTTGCCGAATGACCGGTTACTCGCGGAACGCACTGCTCACCCGTACCTTTCAGAGCATCACGGCCGCTCAAGACATCGACAAGAACATCGAACAGCTGCAACCGCTGCTGCAAGGAAACATCCCCTCCCTTCAATTGGAAAAACGATACCTCCGGAAAGACGGCAGTGCGTTCTGGGCCCGTTTGAACGTTTCACTCGTCCGGGACGACCGGAGTCGTCCGATGTATTTTATCGTTCAGATCGAAGACATTGACGAGCGAAAGCGGACCGAGGACCAACTCCGAAAAAGCAAAGCCCTGCTGACCGAAGCCCAGCAGGTCGCCCGAATCGGGAACTGGAACTGGGATATCCCAACGAATGTTATCACGTGGTCGGATCAAATGTACCGAATTTTCGGGATAGCACCGCAAGAGGGGCCGATGCCGTATGAAACCTTTCTGAGCTATGTTCATCCGGAGGACCGAGAAGACGTCAACCGCATCACCCAAAAGGCACTGAAGGACCACCAACCTTTTGATCATGACCGCCGGATCGTTTGGCCGGACGGATCCATTCATATCTATCAATCACGCGGCGCTATCGAGGTCGATGCGGCGGGCAAGCCGATCCGATTGTACGGCACCGCCCAGGACATCACCAAAAGCAAGCGGGTGGTGGAGGCCCTGCGGGACTCCGGGCAACTGAACGAACAAATTATCCGCAGCGCCCGTGAAGGCATCGTGGTTCATGATCGCGACCTACGATACCGCGCCTGGAATCCTTACATGGAGGAAATGACAGGTCTGAGGGCGGAGACGGTGTTGGGCAAACATCCCCTCGAGGTGATCCCGATTCAGCAAGAACACGGGAAACATATCCTGACGGAGGAGCATATCAAAGAAATTCTGGACGGCCTGACACGGGCTATGGCCGGCGAAACCGTCGCGCGGCCGGACTTCGCGGTTACGTTAAAACATACCGGCCGGATGACTTGGAATTCGGTCCGATACGATCCGCTCCGCAATGCGCAGGGCGAGATCGTGGGCGTCATTGTAACGGTGTGGGACATCACCGAGCGGAAGCGGGCGGAGGAGGCCCTTCGGGAGTCGAGTCAATTCAACCAGCAGGTCATCGCGAATGCCCGGGAGGGCATCATCGTTTACGATCGCGACCTCCGATACCTGGTCTGGAATCCGTACATGGAGGAATTGAGCGGACTGCGGGCCGAAAAAATCTTGGGGAAATGTCCACGGGATTTGCCGTCTCTGTTACTAGAGGAACACGGAAAACATCTGATAAAAGAAAAGACCGTGGAAGAAATGGAGGCCAGCATCCGAAGGGCAATGACCGGCGAGACCTTTTCGTATCTGGATGTCCCATTCGTGATCAAGCAAACCGGCATGACGGGATGGTCTTCGGTACGCTATGGTCCGTTCCGCAACGCACAGGGTGAGATCGTGGGCGCCATCGCAACCATTAGGGACGTCACCGAGCAGAAGCGCTTGGAAGAACAACTCCGCCATGCCCAAAAACTCGAGGCGGTCGGTCAATTGGCCGGAGGCGTCGCCCATGAATTTAATAATATGCTGACGGCCATCATCGGCAATCTCGATCTGACTATCGAGGAAATCCCCCCGGATTCGGATCAGCGTTCGACCCTGACCGCAGCGTTACAGGCCGCACGCCGCGCCGCGCTCCTGACGCAACAGTTGCTCACCCTGAGTCATCGCGGCCCCATGGATCTTCAACCGGAGGACCTGGGCGCCATCGCTAAAGATGTTGTGGACTTCCTGCGCCAAACCATCGATCGACGGATCCAGGTCCGTGTTCAAACCCCCGAATCCCTCTGGACGGTATTGGCAGACGCCCTGCAAATGCACCAAGTAATGATGAATCTCTGCGTCAATGCGCGGGACTCCCTGGTCGAGAGCCTGGAAGGTAAGGCGCCTGAGCCCGCCCCCCCCGGATGGGAGCCCCGGATCGTCATCGCCGCAGAAAATGGCCGAATCGACGAGGCCTATTGCAAGCTGCATTTCGACGCCCAGCCCGGAGAGTATGTGTGCCTTTCGGTCAGCGACAACGGATACGGCATCGCCGAGGGCATCGGCCATCGAATTTTCGAACCGTTCTTCACGACCAAAGAGGTCGGACGGGGTACGGGACTCGGCTTGGCCACGGTTTATGGAATCATCAAACAGCACGAAGCTTGGATCGATCTGTCCAGCACGAAGTATGGGGAAACCACCTTTAAACTTTATCTTCCTCGCACCGAACACCCTTCGGTTCCGATCTCTCCCAGCGTCGCCCCGAGCCAGGGGACCGCACGCGGAACCGAAACCATCCTGTTCGTCGATGATGAAGCCCCCATCCGCCGGTTGGGCCAAACGATACTGGAGCATCACGGATATACCGTGCTGTTGGCCAAAGACGGTGAGGAAGCGCTCGAGGTGTTCAGCCGGGAACACGAACGGATTAAGCTGGTCGTGCTCGATCTGACGATGCCGCGCATGTCGGGGCGGGAGGTTCTGGAGCGGCTTCTTCGCCTGGATTCGGGGATCCGGGTTCTGATTTCGAGCGGCCATCATGCCCCAACCAACTCCACCGAACTCCAGAACCTGGGGGTGGTCCAAATGGTTCCGAAACCCTATCGCCCGGATGATCTGGCACGCAGCGTAAGAAAGCTTCTGGACGCCCCCGTTCCTCCTCGGACCGTTCGCTGAAAGAAACCCTCTTGATCACCCCCCGCAACGCTTGTATAATTGAGATCAGTAATTCATAAATAGTCAGCGATCAACGCAAGCGAGAGGGGAAGGCTCTTTCCTGCTATGCCGGTGGAGGGGGCGACGCGAGCCCCAACAAATAGACGGGGGTAAAATAATGGCCGAAGTGAAGTGTGTTCATTGCGGAATGACCCGCGAGGGAATTACCGGATATGCCTATGGCGGACAGCTCGAAGCCGAGATCAAGTCGAAGATTTGCGGCGTCTGTTGGAAGGAATGGAAGGGAATGTCCATCAAGATCATCAACGAATACCGCTTAGACCTCAACGATCCCCATGCAAATAAAATCCTCATCGAACAAATGAGAGCCTATCTGAACATGCCCAGCGCCGAAGGCCAGCCCAAATAGCCGGTTACGGAGAAGCCTACGAATATCGGTCCTCCGTCCATGGATCTGCCGTATTCGAGTATCCCCTCACTTCCCAAAAACCCGGACGGTCCTCGGCCAGGAAGACCATTTCTTTGACCCACTTGGCGCTTTTCCACGCGTAGCGTTTGGGAATGACCATCCGCGCCGGCCCCCCGTGCTCGCGGGCCAGCGGCTGAGCATTCCAGCGATGCGCGATCAGGACGTCATCGTCGTTCAATACCGACAACGGAACGTTAGTGGCGTAACCGTCATGCGAAGTGAAGAGCACGTGCTTCGCCCCGGGTTTTGGCCGAACCACGTCGAGGAGGTGTTTGAAGGAGACCCCTTCCCACCGATTGTCGAAGGTGCTCCAGATCGTCACGCAATGGAAATCCGAAACGAGGCTGATCTGCGGCTGGGCCATGAAATCCTGCCAATCCCACGTGACCGGATTTTCGACCAGGCCATGGATATCGATCGACCATTTTTCAAGCGGCACCTCGGGCTGAATGCCGAGATCCAGCACCGGGAAGCCCTTCACCAAATGCTGCCCGGGGGGCAGTCTCGGCTTTTCGCTCGAAGGTGCGTCGGGATTATGCCGGACCGAAAGCCCTTCTTCCCGGGCCTGCGGCGTGAGTCCCCGCTTCTCGCGAGCCCATTCCTCTTTTTTCTGGATCAGTTTATCTATGGGATCGGTCATTGCATCTCATTCTAACATCGGTCATCGGCCTATGCAAGACGGACAGAACCCCATTTGACATCAAGCCGTTAACTCTTTTATAGTATAAGATGCTCTTGTTTTCGATGTGATACCAGCGAGCACGGCAAGACCATGATATCCATCCAACAAATTTCAAAACGCTTCGGCGGACGGGTGTTATTCCGTGAGGCCTCGCTCCGGATCGGGATCGAAGACCGCGTGGCCTTGGTCGGTCCGAACGGAGCCGGGAAAACGACGCTGATCGAGATGATCGCGGGCCGGGTGACCCCCGACAGCGGGACAATCGCGATCAACAAGAAGGCCGTGATCGGCTACCTGACCCAGGAGTTGGAGGCCCATGGGGGCATAACCGTTTTGGAAGAAGTACTGTCCGGCGGCGCCGATGTTTCCTCCATCGAGCATCATCTGCGTCTCCTGGAAGAGGAGATCGCGACGGCCTCTCCCGAGGCGGCGGAGGAGCTGCTCGCCCATTACGGTGAACTTCAGTCGAAGTACGAGCACCTCGGCGGTTACTCGCTCGAAGCCCGAGCACGGGAGATTCTGTTCGGACTCGGATTCAAGGGAAAACATCTCTCACGTCCGATGGAGGAACTCTCGGGGGGCTGGCGGATGCGGGCCTCCCTCGCGCGACTCCTTCTGTCCGGTCCGGACCTCCTGCTTCTGGACGAGCCGACGAACCATCTCGATCTGGAATCGGTGATCTGGCTGGAGGGATTCCTGGCCGACTACGCCGGTGCCATTCTACTGATTTCCCACGACCGGAATTTCATGAACCGGCTCGCGACCCGCGTGGTGGAAGTCGACCGACAACAGTTGATCGCCTACACCGGAAATTACGACCAGTTCGTCTCGGCCAAGGCGCAGGCGCAGGAGATTCTCGAGGCGACCGCCAAGAACCAGCAGAAAAAAATCGACCAGACGCAGGCCTTCATCGACCGTTTCCGGTATCAGGCCACGAAGGCCCGACAGGTCCAGAGCCGGATCAAGATGCTCGATAAAATGGACAAGGTTGAGACGGCCCCGGAGCAAAAACGCGTCCGGTTCTCGTTTCCGGAACCGCCCCGAAGCGGAGAATCGGTGATCCGGTTGATCGATCTGGACAAATCCTACGACGGAAACCCGATCTACCGCGGGTTGAACGTCGAACTGCGTCGCGGCGAACGCATCGCCCTGGTTGGCCCGAACGGGGCCGGAAAATCCACCCTGCTTAAACTCCTGGCCGGCGTCCTACCGTTTGAAAAGGGGGAGCGTCGATTGGGCCACAACGTCACACTGGCCTACTACGCGCAGCACCAACTCGAGCTTCTAAACCCGGACAACACCGTTCTGGATGAAATCACCGCCGCCGCGCCGTTGGAAGAGCAGTCTTTTCTCCGCGCGATCCTCGGTCGATTCCTGTTTTCCAGCGACGACGCGAAGAAGAAAGTGGCCGTCCTCTCCGGCGGGGAGAAAAGCCGTCTGGCGTTAGCCAAGATGCTGATCCGTCCGGCGAATCTTCTTCTGATGGATGAACCGACGAACCATCTGGATATTCCGTCCCGAGACGTCCTGGAAGAGGCCCTCGGAGGTTTCCCCGGGACGATCGGCTTCATCACGCACGACCGGCATTTCATCCGGTCGGTCGCGAACAAAATCATCGAGGTCCGTAACGGCGAGGTCACACCATACGGGGGGAATTACGACTACTATCTGTTTAAAAAAGGGGTGGGGGTAGTGGCGGGTTCCACGACCGCCCAAAGCGAGAACAGCGCTCCGTCAAACCGTACGGATCATAAGGCCGCCGTCTCAGAAAGCCCGCCCTCGAAACCGCGAAAGACGAAGGAGCAGAAACGGGCCGAGGCCGAGGCGCGCAACCGCCTGTACCGTGAAAAAAATCCATTGAAGGAAAAGCTTTCCCGGATCGAGTCGGAGATCGCGGAGGCCGAAAAGGTTTTTCAAAATCTCACGGCCGCGTTGGCCGATCCGGAATTGTACCAGGACAAGAAACGGTTTTTTGAAACGGTGGACGCCCATGCGCGGGCGCAACGGAAAGTCGAGGAGTTGACGGCCGAGTGGGAACAACTCTCGGCCGCGACGGAGGCCGCAAAGGGCATGTAGGGGGGGCCTTCGTTTCCGCCCTCCAATACCAGGGCACCCGCATAGGGGTGACCCTACAAATCCGGGTTACAATCGTCTGAACAACGCAACCAGGTCGCTGAAGCCGGAGGCTTTCAGACTTCCTTCCGTCATAAGCCGGACGGCTTCTTTCTTGAGGCGAATGTCTTTCTTACCCTTGGCTCCACGCTTTTCAAATTCGGCCGCAATCCGGAGCGCCCCGTGGAAATCATTTTCAAGCTTGTCCTTCACGATCGCGTTTTTTTCAAGACGCGGAAGAAGCGTAGCCCAAATCTGCCGGAGCTGCTCTGAAAACTGATCCGGCGTGAATTGCTCGACTGCTTTCTCCCCGGCGGCCGGTTGAAGCGACTTTGATAACAAGGTGTAGAATCGCGTAAGTTCCGCGGCCAGTTCCAAAAAGATTTTTTCTTTGCTCGTCGGGTCCATCAACAGACGGTTTCGATCGCCTCGACAATGGCGTTCGCGGTGAGGCCGTATCGTTCGAACAACTGGGCTGGCGTCCCCGACTCGGCATATGTGTCCTTGAGTCCGATGAACTCCATCGGAACGGGATGATTCTGGACGACCACCTGGGCCACCCGACTTCCCAAACCGCCGTCGATCAGGTGTTCTTCCGCCGCGACGATCGCGCCGGTCTCCTTGGCCGCGGAAACGATCACCTCTTCATCGAGCGGTTTGACGGTGTGCATATCGATTACCCGGACATCGATCCCCTTTTCCGCACAGCGCTCCGCCGCTTCCAGCGCTTCCCATACCAGCATCCCGATCGCGATCACGGTGACATCCTTGCCCGGTCTGAGGAGCTTGGCCCGGCCGATCTCAAACGACTCTCCCGGCCCGTAGATCATGGGAACAGACGGCCGGCCGGTCCGGATGAAAACCGGGCCCGGATGCTCCGCCGCCCGTTTCACCAGCGCGCGGGTAGCCACTTCATCCGCCGGGACGAGGACCGTAAACTTGGGAATCGAACAGGCCAGCGCGAGGTCTTCCACGGCCATCTGGGACGCGCCGTCCTGGCCGAGGCTGATCCCGCTGTGCGACCCGCACAACTTCACATTTAGATGGGGGTTCGCGACCGACATCCGCAGCTGATCGTAGGTCTTGCACATAAGAAAGGCCGAGAAGCTGGAGGCAAAGGGGATCTTTCCGCAGGCGGCGAATCCGGACGCCGCCGAAACCAGATTGGCCTCGGCGATGCCGAAATTGAAAAACCGCTTCGGAAATTCCTTGGCAAACGCCCGACTTTTCGTCGAGCCGGAGACATCGCCGTCCAAGACCACCACGTTGGGATTTTCTTTTCCAAGCTCGGCCAGCGCCTGCCCGTAGGCGTCCCGGGTCGCCAGACCCATCTTCTTTTCACGCTTCGTCACAAAAACCTCCTCGTGTAATTTTTGTGAATCACCCTTGCGCCCTGAATCATAATCGCGCGCCGCGGGGATGTCAAGTCATCTCGGGTCCAATCGCTGCGGTTGTTGACAAACTCATTCGGGCTACACTACAATAACCGCGTTTATTGCCGGCATCGTTATTTAATCCAAAACCACACACCCTCACATCTCCCCGACAGGAGCATCCGGAGGTTTTCATATGGCTCAACCAACCATCGAATCGGTGTTGAAAGAGCGCCGCGTCTTCAAACCTCGATCCGCCTTTAGCCGGTGGGCTCACATCAAAAGCCTGAAGGAATACAAAAAACTCGCCCAGGCGGCCGAGTCCAAACCGGAGGCGTTTTGGGCCAAGGTCGCGGGCGAGCTTCATTGGTTTAAAAAATGGAAAAAAGTCATTCAGTGGGAACCGCCATTCGCCAAATGGTTCATCGGCGGGAAGATCAACATCGCCTACAACTGCATCGACCGACACCTTCAGACGTGGCGTCGGAACAAGGCCGCGATCATCTGGGAAGGCGAGCCCGGCGACACCCGAATCCTCACCTTCCAGGAGCTTCACCGCGAAGTCTGCAAGTTTGCCAACGTACTGAAGCAGATGGGAATGAGGACCGGCGATCGCGTTGCGATCTACATGCCGATGATCCCGGAGCTGGCGATCGCGATGCTGGCCTGCGCCCGGGTCGGGGCCACCCACAGCATCATCTTCGGCGGCTTCTCGGCCGAAGCCTTAAAGGATCGGATTAACGATGCCAAGGCACGATTCCTCGTCACCGCCGACGGCAGCTACCGGAAGGGCGCCATCGTCCCCCTGAAAGAAAACGTGGACAAGGCGCTGACCCAGACCCCCACCATCGAGAAGGTCGTGGTGGTCCGACGGGTCGGATCGACCGTTCCGATGGAGGCCAATCGCGACCACTGGTGGCACGAATTGATGAAAGAGGCGTCGGCCGTCTGCGAGGCCGAGCCGCTTGACGCGGAACATCCGCTGTTTATTCTGTACACCAGCGGCACCACCGGCAAACCGAAAGGCGTCGTCCATTCCACCGGCGGATACCTAGTTCAAACCTACATCAGCAGCAAGTGGGTCTTCGACCTGAAAGACGAGGACACCTATTGGTGCACCGCCGACATCGGGTGGGTCACCGGTCACAGTTACATCGTCTACGGGATACTCGCCAACGGCGTCACCTCCGTGATGTTTGAAGGCGCCCTGACCCATCCGACTCCCGACCGCGTCTGGGAGATGGTCGAAAAATATCGCGTCAATGTTTTCTACACCGCCCCGACCGCAATCCGGGCCCTGATGAAACTCGGAAACCAGTGGCCCGAGAAGCACGACTTAAGCAGCCTCCGGCTCCTGGGAACGGTCGGGGAACCGATCAATCCCGAGGCCTGGATCTGGTACAACACCGTCATCGGAAAAGGCCGCTCCCCCATCGTGGACACCTGGTGGCAAACCGAGACGGGGGCCATTTTGATCACTCCGTTACCCGGAGCGATCCCGACCAAACCCGGCTCGGCCACCCTCCCGTTTCCCGGCATTGTCCCGGAAGTGGTCAACAAGGACGGCACGACGGCCGGACCGGACCAGGGAGGCTATCTCGTGATCAAAAAACCGTGGCCGGCCATGCTCCGAACGATCTACGGGGATCCCGAACGATACAAAACGCAGTACTGGAATTTCATCGAGGGCTGTTATTTCACGGGCGACGGCGCACGGCGCGACAAGGACGGTTATTTCTGGGTGATGGGCCGCGTGGACGATGTGATTAACGTGTCGGGTCACCGGCTGGGGACCATGGAGATCGAGAGCGCGCTGGTCAGTCATCCGACCGTGGCCGAGGCGGCCGTGGTCGGTAAACCAGATGATTTAAAGGGAACGGCGGTTGCGGCGTTCGTGACGCTGAAGACCGGAAATGCGCCGACCGATCACTTAAAAGAAGACCTCCGCAATCACGTCACAAAGGAGATCGGGGCGATCGCACGGCCGGACGAGATCCGATTTACCGACAGCCTTCCCAAAACTCGCAGCGGGAAGATCATGCGCCGGCTGCTCCGGGACATCGCCTCGGGGAAGACGACCGTCGGTGACACGACGACGCTGGAAGATTATTCGGTCTTGACCAAACTGATGCAGGAGGAAGAATAAACACAGGGTCCGACGGTTGAAATCATCGTTCCATGGCAGACTGACCGGCCAGGTGGCCCTGGTGACGGGCGGCGGACGCGGAATCGGTCGGGCGATCGCGATGCGTCTGGCCGCGGAGGGCGCCGGCGTGGCGATCTGCTCCCGGACGGAGAAGGAATTGAAGGAGGCGGTGCGGGAGATCACCCGACGGAACGCCGAGGCCCGCCTGTCAAGCACGCAGGTCTGCTCCCGGGTCGTGGATCTGGCATCGGCCGCGGCCATCCGCTCCCTCGTCAAAACTTTGAGGCGTCGTTATTCCAAAATCGATATCCTGGTTAATAACGCCTCGCTGCTTGGGCCGCGTCTACCCATCGCCGAGTATCCGCTCAAGGATTGGGAAGCGGTATTACAGGTCAATCTGACCGCCCCGTTCCTGTTGACGCAAGAGGTCCTACGCTTGATGATTCCGCAGAAGTCGGGTTGCATCCTCAACATCACCTCCAGCGTCGGCCGCCGGGGCCGGGCCCAGTGGGGGGGCTACTCCGTTTCAAAATTCGGTCTTGAGGGACTCACGCAGATCCTGGCCGAAGAACTTCGCGAGCACCGGATCCGCGTGATGGGCTTGAACCCCGGGGGAACACGGACCGCGATGCGGGCGGCGGCCTATCCCGAAGAGGATCCCGACCGGCTTCCATCCCCGGATGCGGTCGCCCGGGTCGCCCTCGATCTTCTCCTGCAGGACGACATGGCCTTGAGCGGCCAATCGTTCGATGCGCGGTCGTTGATGAAGACCGCGGGGGAGAAAACCTCCTCATGAAAGCGGTCGTCTTTCACGAACACGGCGGTCCCGAAAAACTCGTCTACCAGGACGTGCCGACGCCGACGCCCGGCGAGGACGAGGTCCTGATTCAGGTCAAGGCCTGCTCGATCAACCACGTGGACATCTGGGTCCGTCAAGGCATTCCGGCCTACAAAACCGTCATGCCGCACATCTCGGGCTGCGACGTCGCCGGCGTCGTGGAGACGGTCGGACCCAACGTCGCCGGAATCAACCGGGGCGAGAAAGTGATCGTGGCGCCGGGGTTGAGCTGTTTTCGATGCGCCTACTGCCTTTCGGGGCAAGACAATATGTGCATCGCGTACAAAATCGTGGGCGCCCATACCAACGGAGGGTATGCCGAATACATCAACGTCCCCGCGATCAATGTCCTCCCCATGCCCGGCACCCTCCGTTTCGAAGACGCCGCCTCCTTCCCGCTGGCCTTCATCACCGCCTGGCACATGCTGATCACGCGGGCCGAACTCAAGGCCGGTCAGGAAGTGCTGGTGCTGGGGGCCGGAAGCGGGATCGGGATCGCGGCCATTCAGATCGCGAAACTGGCCGGGGCCTGGGTGATCGCCGCGGCCGGCCGGGACGACAAGCTGGAAAAGGCCAAGGCCCTCGGTGCGGACGAAGTGATCCATTACCGACGGGAGGACTTTTCGAACAAGATCCGCGAATTCACGGGGGGGAAAGGTGTGGACGTCGTTTTCGAACATGTCGGGCCGGAAACCTGGGAGAAGAGTCTCACCTCGCTGGCCAAAAACGGAAAGCTCGTCACCTGCGGCGCCACCTCCGGACCGGAGGCCAAGACCGATCTCCGATACATCTTTTCGCGACAGCTCTCAATCCTCGGCTCCATGATGGGAACGCGGAGCGATCTGCTGGAAGTGACCAAGCTGATCGAAATCGGAAAACTCAAGCCGGTCATCGATTCGATCTTTCCCTTGAGGGAAGCGCGGAAGGCGCAGGAACGGATGCTGGAGCGGAACATCTTCGGCAAGCTGATCCTCGTCCCCTCGTAGCCTGCCGAAACCGTTCCGGGTTTTACTTGCGATGTCGGATTGGATTGAGTATAATGCGGACCATCGTTGATCCCAGACGGAGGCAAAGCGCGTCATGTCCTTAGCCCGGTTAATGAAACGGGAACTTAAGAAGATTTCGCCGGCCACCACGATCCAGGAGGCGGCACGGATCATGGGAATCCAGAAAGTCGGCTCGCTGTTTGTCGAGAAAGACGGTCTTTTGGTTGGGATTCTCACCGAGACCGACATCGTCCGCAAGGCCGCGGCCAAGGGACTCGATCTTAAGAAAGACACAGTCGAATCGATCATCAGCCAGCCGATCATTTCCATCGAGGCGACTCGATCGCCTCAGGATGCCTTTGATCTGATGGGCGAGGTGGGAGTAAGGCATCTGGGAATTACCGAGCGCGGGAAGATCGTGGGAATCCTGTCGGTGCGCGACCTGCTGGTTTATTTTAAAAAGCAGTCCGAACCGCGCATGGGGATTGATTGACGAAACGTTATTCTTCTCCGGAACGTCCCGCCGCTCGTTCGCGCTTCTTGACCGCCTGATGCCGCTTGTTGGCTAGCATCTTTTCTTTTGCGCGGCGGGACCGCCGGCGTTTTTGCCGACGGATTTTTGCAACGCGTTGCTGCTCCGCGCTGAGTGCTCCAAGACGCTTCCCTTCGATCCGATCCAGCAACAGCCGTCGCGCCCGAAAACGATTCAACCCCTGCGATCGCGCCTCCTGGCATTTGACCGTGATCCCGGTCGGCCGGTGGACCAACAGGACAGCGGTCGAAGTTTTGTTGACGTTCTGTCCACCCGGACCGGAGGAACGGACAAAACTTTCGTCCAGATCTTCCTCACGAATGCCGAGCCGCCGCATTCTTTCGATCAGTTGTTGGTGTTTTTGGGCTGAAACGGGAAAGATCGGCATGCGGGACGTTATTTCTTCCTGGCCGCCTTGATTTTATCGTCCATGTTCAATTCTTTTGTTGACGCCATGAGCCGTTTTACATTGTTGACGGAGAAGCTCTTGCTGCCCTTGCGCTGGATGATCTCGTGAATGATTCCGGTCTCGGGGGCCGGTTTCGTGAAGATCTGGGTTAACTCCTCGCTGTCCAACACGTCTTCCGTCGTAAATTGGATCCCCTGACCTTTCATATCGGCCACTTCTTTTTTAATATCGTCCACGGCATAGGCAATGTGGTGCAGCGCGTTTCCATGCTGCTTCACCCATTCCTTCACCACGCCCCCCTCCCCCACACCCTCGCTGATAAAAACCGCGATCCCCTGGCCGTCCTTTGCTTTGAGCGCCGCGCATCGGGCCTTTGTATTGTCATCAAAATCAATAAAAAACCGGTCCGTCACTTCAAAATCCATCACCTCGGTATAAAATTTCACGGCCTTCTCCAGATCCGCGACACGGAACGCGATGTGATCGATATGTTTACCCGCCATCGTCCTACTCCTTTTTTTTGCGACTTTTGTTACGATACACTATTTTCTCCCGGACCGCCATCCCCCGCCGGTGCAACTCCTTGACAAACGGTTCGGCCGGAATGGACGTCTCCAGCGGCACGACTCCTTTATCCCGGATCTCTCCGCGGGCCAGCATCGCGGCGACGATCCCGGTCGAAAAACCCGTCGTCCGTTCCATCGCCGAAAAACCGGTCGCGGGATCATAATATTCGAGCATATCCAGCGTCAATTCGGCCGGTCGCCGGTTTTTTCGGCCCCGGCAGATCACGCGGAGCACGACTAGGTCGCGATCCTCCGGAAAGGCGATCCGGTCCCCGACGACCTTTACGAAAAGATCTCTCGGCGCCACGGACGTCCCTTTAACCGCGACGGGACTCGACTCCAGCAGTCCGAGATCGCGAAGCAACTTGATCTTCTCATAGTGACCAGGGTATCGGACCGTCTTGTAATTGTAGGATTTCAACCGTCCTTCGAATGTCCAAGGGGAGGTCGAGGTCGCCCCGGCCGTCACGAAGGCCTCGCACCTGCCCAGCGGTTTGGGAAATCGGATCTCTTCCAGTTCGCTGAACGTCTCTATCTCGGTCACCTTGCCATTCCGAAGGACGTATGCCTTTCCAAAGTAGTTGTTCAGCATTCCCTCCAGATTGAAGACAAGACGGTAACCAAGCGGCGGCCGCGGAATCTGCGGAAGCCCGCCGCAGCGAATCTCGACCGAATCCGGTTCATCCAACCGTTCCATCCCGTAGACCGCGAGGATATTATTCATTCCGGGAGCCAGTCCGCAGTCCGGGATGATCGAAACCCCCGCCGCTTTCGCTTCACCCGACAGTCCGCGCATCTCCTGAACCGCGACGATGTCGCCGCCCAGATCGCACATCGGGACGGCGACTTCGATCGCGGCCCGCGCAATCTGGGGATTATAATAATACGGCACGGCGCTCATCACGGCCGAGGCGTCGCGCAGGACTTTTACCAATTCAGAATGGTTCTGGACAGAAACCACAACCGCCTCAAGTCGGGTGGTGTTGGAAGAGGGTAGCAGATGACGAAGCCGTTCGACCGATTTTTGGGAAAAGTCCGGATTGGCATCCGCAAGAATGATCCGATCGGCTTCGCCGAAGAAGGCCAGGTCATAGGCACATGCCGTCCCCTGACGCCCGGCACCGAGGATGACGTAACAATAACCCACGGTTGACTCCCATCCGTTAACAATTTAAGTGTAATTTGTATTTCTGCTGACGTCAAGAAGGGTGCGGGGGGAAGTCAATGCTGTGGAGAATCAGAGGAGACATTGTTTCTCTGGGTCCTTCCAAGCTGAGGACCGCCTGCTCACGGGCCGAAAATTTCAGCGATTCACTTCGCGGACGAGATGTCCCAGTTCGGGGAGGATCAGTTTTTCCATGGCGAGGCGGATGGCCGCTTCGGAGCCGGGGATTGAGATCACGATCTTCCCCCCGTAGGTCCCTGCAACGGCGCGGCTCATCATCGCGGCCGAACCGATCTCCTGATAGCTCAGTGAGCGGAACAACTCGCCAAAACCGTCCAGACGTTTCTCCAGCAATCCCGCAACCGCTTCATAGGTGCCGTCCCGCTTCGAAATGCCGGTGCCGCCGTTTAAGATCACGGCTTGAACGTCCGGCTTACTCGTGAGGACCGCCAGAAGTTTTTGAACCTCGGCCGGCTCGTCCTTGACCCAATGCGAGGACGCGATGCGATGCCCCTGATCCGAAAGAAGCTTGCGGATTAACGCGCCGCTCACGTCCGTCTCAGACGTGCGCGTATCGCTCACCGTCACAACGGCGCAGCTTACCATTGAGGGCGACTGAGCCTTGTGTTCTCTGTGCCCCATCGAACTCCTAGACGCCCCGCGATCGATTTGGAATCGGACTAAGGCCCCCAGACCGCGTCGGGGAGGAACAGCCTCTTGACCGGTTGCCCTTTGATGATATGCTGCTCCAGGATCTCGGCGACATCGTTTGGGGTGACTTTTTGGTACCAGATACCGTCCGGATAGACCACGACCGTCGGACCGAAGGCACAGGGACCCATGCAGGACGATTCCGTCACGATCAGCTTGAAAACCAGATTTAGCCGCGCCATCTCCATCATGAAGCGCATGAAGACTTCTTTCGATCCGTTACCGCTGCAGGAGCCCCGGGGATGGTCCGGAGGCCGCGTCTGCGTGCAGACCAGAATGTGGTGCGTCGGTTTCGGCATGATGACTCCTTATTTAAGTTGAGGCCACCTTGACCTGGCCTTCCTCGATCTTGACCGAATACGTCTTGACTTTCATCGAAGGATTCGTGGAACAGACCCCCGTCTTCACATTGTACCGCCAACTGTGCCAGGGACAGATCACGCTTTCCCCTTCCAACCTTCCCTCGCCCAAGGGCCCTCCCTGGTGGACGCACATGTTGTCGATCGCGTAAAAGGTCCCGTTCAGATTAAAAAGGGCCACCTCGTCTCCATGGACCTCCACCACCCGTCCTTCGCCGGGACCGATCTCCTTTGCATCGGCCACCGTCACAAAATCACCCATTGTTCCATCCCCTCCTTCGCGCCTTTGGCCCGAAAATCAGAGGATTATTTTATAGGAACACGGTGGGCTATTCAATCAAAAAAGTCCCCAACAATCGAAGGAAGGCCAAATTGACAGCCTCTGATCCGGCTGCTATCTTTTAATTAGCTGGCTGTTTCATTCGACTCCTCATTGTTAAAAATCCGGGAGTTCGCCCAGGCCCTCGTTCCCTATGAAATAGGGGGGCCGTCCGGACGTCCAGAAAACTTTTAATGGGCTCAAACGGGTGGAATCAAAAGAGCCAAAATGAGACGGATTTCTCACGAATGGAGCTTCTGGAGCGCCCTCGCGCTCTTTCTATGGATGGCGCTCATGCCCTGGATCGGCCAGACCTCCGCGAACGCCCCCACATCGGTCCAGATCGCGAGAACCTCCCCGACCTACGCGGAAGAGATCAACGACCTCAAGGGGGCAATCATTACCATCCAATTCAACCGAGAGATGGATCCAACAATGCAGAAATATTTTCTGATGGATCAACGCGGCGCCGCCGACGCACAAGGCAACCCCGTTGAGATTCAGGGGGAGCTGACTTGGCCGGACGACCGGACGCTGCAGTTCAAACCGAAAACGGCTTTGAACCCTCATTCCACGTACCAGGTCAGCCTTATTTCGGCGCAAACCAAAGAAGGAGACAGCATGGGCCAAGTGCCTTTCCGGTTGATTTTTACGACCGGTGCGGGGCAGTGACCGGCCGTTTCAAGATTTAAGCTCAACCCGCATGCCCCCCTCTCTTGATTTCTCAAGGAAAAACTTATAATATATGAACAACGTCCATGGAGATGACCCTCTTATTAAATACGACCTATGAGCCGCTACGGGTGGTGCACTGGAAACGAGCCATCACCTTGATGTGGCAGGAGAAGGTGGAGGTCCTGGAGGTTTACGACAAGGAGATCCACGCCGTCTCGATCACGATCAAACTTCCCTCCGTCATTCGCCTATTGAAGCTGATCCGCGTAAGGGACAGCCACCACGCCGTGAAATTTTCCCGCGCCAATATCTTCGCCCGGGACAAATACCGCTGCCAGTATTGCGGCCAGAAGTTTCGGACCGAAGAGCTGACCTTCGATCACGTGATTCCGATTTCCCGCGGCGGCAAAAAAGCCTGGGAAAATATCGTCACGGCCTGTCTGGTCTGTAACAACCGGAAAAGCGGCCGCACTCCGGACGAGGCCCGAATGCGGTTGATCAAACTACCCATCAAACCCAAATGGAGTCCTACCTTTACCATAACGATCGGGCTCAAGACCTTCCCCGAAAGTTGGCGTGATTATCTCTACTGGAACGTCGAGTTGGATCTCGACCGGATGGAAACCGACTCTTCGATCTAAGACCCCGTTTCTCTCGAATCACACGCAGCCCCGTCGTCCCACCCAATATCGCAGGAAGGAAAGTCTGTGTTATAATTATGCTCTTCACAAGGAGAAGAGACGATGGTCTTGTTGGAGTTCAGCATGTCCCCGCTGGGTAAAGGAGAGAGCGTCGGGAAATATGTCGCCCGTTCCCTGGATATCATCGACCGGTCCGGCATCGAGTACCGGCTCAACCCGATGGGAACGGTGATCGAAGGAAACTGGGATCGGGTCTTCAACGTCGTGAAACGATGTTTTGAAACTATGAGGAAAGACTGCAACCGGATATCGGTCAGCATCAAGGTCGATTATCGGAAGGGCCATCGCGGACGGTTAAGCAGCAAGATGGCGAGCGTCGAAAAACGGTTGAAACGAAAATTGAAATCGTAGGGTCGACGCAAGCCCTTGCTTAGATTTTTCCAGCAAGCAGCGCGAGCGAGAGGGGAAGGCTTCATTCCGCCTTAGGCGGACGGAGGGGGGGGACGCAAGCCCCTATTATGGATCCGAACAGTCTCGCATAGAGCCGCAATTCCAACAGATCAATTTACAATGGATCGAGGTTAGGAGATGTCCGCACCGATCGCAGCGGGGAAAGGAAGTTTCATCGTGAGGATAACCGTCGGCGTCCTGGCGTGTTTCCATGAAACGAAGTATAACGTCTGCGCAAACCGAAAAGCAAGAAGGCGAACCAACCCAGGGTGGGAACCATGATCGACGAGGATGAGGAAAAACGGAAACAAGCGGTCGAGGTATTTAAAAAAGCCTATGAGCTCCAGATGAGTGGAGCGCTGGAGGAAGCCTGCGACCATTATAAGAAATCCATCGCGCTCTATCCCACGGCCGAGGCCTACACGTTTCTGGGCTGGACCTACAGTTTCATGGGGCGTTATGACGACGCCATCCATGAATGCCGCAAGGCAATCGAGACCGACCCGGATTTCGGAAACCCGTATAACGATATCGGGGCGTATCTGATCGAAAAAGGGCAATTGGACGAAGCGATCCCCTGGCTTGAAAAAGCGGCGAAGGCTCCGCGATACGAAAGCTACTGTTTTCCCCATCATAATCTAGGACGCATCTGGGAAAAGAAGGGGGAATGGTACCGGGCGTTGGAAGAATATCAGAATGCGCTCAATGCCAATCCGGACTATATCCTGGCCGCGAAAGCGTTGGGCCGGATCAAAGGAATGTTAAACTAAGCGATCATCTGCCGATGACGAACCCAACCGTCCTAGTCACGATCACCGACCTTTTCTTCATGTCCAAGATCCGAACGGCTCTTGAAACCCAGGGCTGCGTCGTTCGGGTCGCCACGCAGTCGAAGCAGATCATTAAAGAAGCGATTGAACAAAAGCCATCACTTCTAATTATCGACCTCGGTCTTTCGACTGAGAACCCCGTCGTTCTGATTCAAGAACTTCGCCGTATCCCCGATCTTCATAACCTCCCGGTACTGTGTTACACCAACCATACGCAAGTTCAAAGCTGGGAAGAAAAGCTAAAAGATAAAATGACAAAAGTGGTATCTAATTCTTATTTTTCATCAAATATAAACAATATAGTGGGATTGCTAAGGTTATTTATTTGATAATTATAATGAAATAGTGGGATTACAGCAATAAACGCCAAAATAAAAGACTGTGGGCGCGTCAAACATTTTTTATAATAAAGTGGTTTATATTTATTATATTTTATGTGATTTAAACTTCAAAGTGGGATAGAATTAATTAATAAAGTTAAAAATATTAATTATGGTGGGAAAATGGCAAAATCTCGTTTATATGAGACTCAGCAAGCATTCGGTGCCGTTTTTAAACCGTCGGGTGTCTGGGAAATGGCTCGTTCATACGGAAATCCTATGCTTGAACATCAGGCCGTCCGGAAACAGGCAGGACTGATCGACCAATCCCACCACGGAAAACTCCGATTAAAAGGGAAAGACCGTATCGATTTTCTCCATGGAATGGTCACGAACGATATCAAAAAGCTCACCCCCGGGACGGGGCTTTACGCTGTTTTCACGAACGACAAGGCCAAGATGCTTTCGGACGCCCGGATCTATTGTTTACCGGATGCATTCTGGGTTGACCTCGAGGCCGAGGTGACGGATAAGATACAAAAGCATCTGGATAAATACACACTGGCCTCGGACGTGACAATCGAAAACCTGACCGACGCCTTTGGACTCCTTTCTATCTACGGACCGTCATCCCACGCGATCATGACCCACATGATCGGATCCGAACCCTCGACGAAAGAACATTCGACGACGACGTTTTCACAGGATGGCGTTCCGATTATCGCGGCGCGAAACGAGATTACGGGTGAGCCGGGTTACGACCTCTATGTCCCGATCGACCGGATGATCCCGACCTGGAACCGCCTGATCCAAATCGGCGGCCCGTATGGTCTTCGACCGGTTGGACTGGACGCTTTAGATTCGCTCCGGATCGAAGCCGGCATCCCGAGGTACGGGATCGATATGGATGAATCGACCTTTCCGATGGAAGCCGGATTGGAAAAGAGGGCGATTAGCTATACTAAGGGCTGCTACATCGGACAGGAAACGATCGCGCGTGCGGACGCTCAGGGCCGGATGAACAAAAGACTGGTGGGACTGGAATTGACCTCCAAGTCCGCTCCGACAGTTGGCCAAGCCATCCTGGCTCCGCCGGCCTCTTCGGGAACTCAGGAGCGGGTGGTCGGATCGGTCACAAGCGCCATCGAATCACCGACCCTCGGCAAGGTGATTGCGATGGGATACCTCCATCGCGATTTCGCCGAGCCAGGAAGCGCAGTCGTGATTGATGGGATGCCCGCGAAGGTGGTTTCGTTGCCTTTTTACACGCGATCCCACTAAACCCCTTCAACCCGTTTCCAAACCCGCTCAGCGATCTTTATTCCGGAGCCTCTTTAAGCAGCGTGAGCCCCTTCTTGACACGTTCGACCGCAGGACCGACGGACTGTTCCAACAGCGTTCTGTTATGTTCGGAGAGCCGCTTTTGAAGTGTTGAATACTTTTCCAGAACAGCCGCGGCCAAGACCTTGCATCCTTCAATATCTTCCAGCGTTGAGGTTTCCGTGCTTATGCGATCAATTTCCTCGGCGACCTCAACGAGTTCGTCGGCGAGTTTATCCACCTCTCCCTTCAGTAATAAATCCCCCTGCTCCCTGACGCGTCCGCCCTTGGTCTTATTTAGTTCCGTTTTGTTTATGGATTTGTCCATTTGACCTTATGTCCCCCCCTGCTCCGGCGATCAACTCTCCATCATCTCCAGCCGGGCTTCAAACTCATGTCCACACTGGGTACAGCGCATGCAATCGCGCTCCATGGTCGGTCCATCCGCGGTGATGCACATGCCGCCGCAGTCATGGCACCTCGCTAAATGGACGACTTCGTCATCCGAGGTTTCATACCGGGTCCCTCGAAGACAATACACCAGTTTTCCGTCGAGTAACCAGACCTGACCGGCATTGTCGAGAACCGGTAAGACGATATAATGATGCGTCGCATAATCTTCCTGTTGCTTTCGCGTGGCGAGCCCGGACTGAATCAGCCGGCCGGTTTTTAAGTCAAGCAGGGAATCGGATTTGACGACTACTTTCGTGGGTCCCATTTCGCACCCCCGGGTCATAGGATCCTGATATTGAGGAGTCCTTATCCTACACCCCGTTTCTTCCTATGTCAATAACCATTCGCCGCACGCAGCCTTTGAGTCGTCCACCGTTCCAGCGTCAAGTCTCCATCGTGACCGGCCGGGTAAAATTCAATTTTCCTACTACCAAAACCATGAAGCTGTCCTTGATCATCTTCGGGCGCAATCCTTTGGATTCCGAGGCTGGTTCCGGATAAAAGTCGGCCGTGGGCAGATAGGGGGTGCGGGTCTTGGGATTGATCACAACGGTATACAGTTTATGAATCGTATTGGTGTAAGAAGGATCCCGAACGGATTGGATTGAAACCGAGGCACATCCAGGTAAACCCAGGGCGAAGCAAACAAGGCCGAGTAAAAAAGGGATGCCGATTTATTAGTAGTATATTCATGCCGCGATCGCCTCAATCAATCTCACTTCTTCGGGGGAGAGTTCCAAGTTTACGACGCTTAAATCTTCCTTCATATGCCGCTCGTTGCTCGTCCCGGTCAACGGCAGAATCCCGATCTGCATCGCAAACCGAAAGATGACCTGAAGCGGACTTGTTCCCAGGCGCTTTGCGATCGCCCAGATTTCAGGATGGCCAAGAATCTGCTGATTCGCGGTTAAAAGCGAGAACCCTTGATAGACGATCCGGTTGGCACGGCAGACTTCCCGGACATCCTGATCCCAGCCCATAACGGCATAGCACCGGTTCTGCACCACCATCGGTTTTACGACCGCTTTTTCACATAACAGCCTTAATTGCCCGGCATTGACATTGGAAATGCCGATCATTTTAGCCCGACCCGACCGATAGATCCCTTCCAATGCGGCCCAGACCTCCCAGTCCTCCGCTCCCAATCCCATTCGTGAATAGGGCCCGTGTAAAACATAGGAATCGACGTAATCCGTATGGAGATGTTTTAGCGAGCTGTCGAATGACTGTTTGACTTGAGTCGTAATATCCGCCGAGGCATCGTAGGGCGTTCGGTGGTCCTGGCCCCCGGCCGGCGTAAATTTCGTCTGGAGAAAAAACGACTTCCGCTTGATGCCATTCTTGTCAAGCGCAAGCAGCGCCTCGCCCACTAGGGCTTCGTCATAATGAATAATCTGATTGGCCGTGTCAATGGCGGCAAAGCCCGAAGAAACGGCTAATTGAACCAACCGCGCGGTGGCCTCTTTCTTCCAAGCGGTTCCATACATGAAGGAAGGAATGGGGACATTGTTGTATGCATTAAATTCAATCATAAAAAGAAGCGTCGACTCCTCACCGGTCGGCCGTGCCTCTGAAAATCGCCGAGGCGTGATGAAGCACCATCAACCACCCCTTCGGCCGCCGGAGAAAGAGATTCGTCGCCAGAATCCGGCTTTGCTGCGATTCTCCGTCGTTCATCATCCGGACATTTTCCGTGCAGGTCACCCAGGCCAGGTCGCCGCTCACGACGATATCCAGATCCGTCACCTCGAACCGAATACCGGTCGTGTGATTGAAGACCAGGACCCAACTGTCTCGGACCTCCGGCCAGCCGGATCGGAGCTCCCAGCCGGGATGGACGCACTTGACCGGCACGTCCGTCGCCCAGACGGTTTCCATATTATGGATATCCAGGCTCTCGAAGGCCCGGTAGAACCGTTCGTTCGCCTGTTGGATTTCAAACTCCTGATTCTCAAGGGAAGACATCGCGCCACCTCCCGGCCGGTTGCAATCGTCCTTCACCCTCGTGATATAATACCACCGCTTGCGTCAACGGACAACCATGAAACCCTACTACCGCTCCTACAACAGCTATCTCAAGGAACATTTCCCCTGCAAGGTCTATAAGATCCCGATCGACGCGGGATTCAGCTGTCCCAACATCGACGGAACGGTCGCGTACGGTGGATGCAGCTATTGCGACAACAAAAGCTTCTCGCCCAACTCCCGCACCGCCCCCCGGCCGATTTGCGATCAGATCGTTTCCGGAATGGAGTTTTATCGAAGACGATTCGGCGCCGAAAAGTTCATCGTCTATTTTCAGGCCTTCACGAATACCCATGGTCCCGTCGATCATCTGAAGCGGCTTTATGACAAGGCCCTGGCTTATCCGAATGTGGTCGGCCTTTCGATCGGGACACGACCGGACTGCGTCCCCGAACCCGTGCTGGATCTCTTATCCGATTATCATGCCCGGACGCATCTCTGGATCGAGTACGGACTTCAAAGCATCCATGACGGCACGATGGCCGATCTTAACCGCGCGCATTCCTATGCCCAGTTTCTGGACGCGGTCGAACGGACCCGACGGCGCGGACTTCGCATCTGCACGCATCTCATCCTGGGCCTGCCGGGCGAGACGCCGGGGATGATGATGCAGACCGCGGAGGAACTGGCACGCCTAAACCCGGACGGAATCAAAATCCATCACTTCTATATCGCCAAAAACACGGCGCTGGCGAAACTCCATGGACGCCGACCGATCCAGACCCTCTCGCTTCAAGAATACATCCTTCTGGTATGCGATTTCCTCGAACGGATGCCGGCCTCGACCGCCGTCGAACGCGTCATGGGCGAGTTGAACGAGGCATACGTCGTCGCCCCGCTCTGGGGACAAACTAAATCGGAGATTCTGCGCCAGATCGATCGGGAGTTCGAGCGCCGCGGGAGCCATCAGGGAACACGCCATCTTACCTCCGAGACATGATATGCCTTTCCGACGCACCCGGCGTGACTTTGAGAAGCGACTGCAGAAACGTCTGAAGGCCTGGTACCGTCGGAATAAACGGGATCTCCCCTGGAGGAAAACCCGCGACCCCTACCGAATCCTGGTGTCGGAAATCATGCTCCAGCAGACGCAGGTCGCCACGGTGATTCCGTATTATCTTCGTTTCATCCGGTCTTTTCCAACGGTGGCATCGCTGGCCCGGTCCCCGCTGCAAAACGTGCTGAAGCTCTGGGAAGGGCTGGGCTACTATAGCCGCGCCCGAAACCTGCACCGGGCCGCGCAGGCCATTCACGATGAATGGAACGATCAAGTTCCGTCCACCGTTGAAGGACTTTCGTCGCTTCCGGGAATCGGTCGGTACACCACGGGCGCAGTCGCCAGCATCGCGTTTGAGGTCAAGGCGCCCGTTCTCGACGGAAACGTCCGCCGCGTGCTCTGCCGAATCTTCGCCATACGGGAATCCCCGCGAAACGCCGTCGTTCAAGACCGGCTCTGGAGAGTCGCGGAAGGGCTTCTGCCGGAACGAAACGTCGGCGACTTCAACCAGGCATTGATGGAGCTCGGCGCAACAGTCTGTCTTCCCCGGACGCCTTCCTGCTCCCTTTGTCCGGTAAGGGATTCCTGCCGGGCCCATCGATTAGGACTCCAAAATCGACTCCCGGTCCGGATCGAAGGACGAGCCATTCCGCACAATAAAATAGCCGTCGGGCTGATCCAGAACGGCCAAGATCTATTGATCGGTCCGAGACCGGAACGGGGACTCTTGGCCGGACTATGGAGTTTTCCCGAAGTAGACGGGCACAACGCGACGACGCCTCGGCGGATCGAAGGGGAAGTCGAGAAACGGTTTGGACTGAAAACAAAACTGCTCCGCCGGCTCGAACCGGTGACGCACATCTTTTCGCATAAGCGGATCACCTATTATCCTTTTCTGTTTAACTGCGTTTCGGCACCCAAACAGCTACCGGAGCCGTGGAGATGGATTCCGGCGACCAAGATCGCAAACTACCCTCTTCCAAATGCGACCCGGAAAATATTCGATCAAATCGCCGTGAATTCCCAAATTGCGAAGCGAGCGACCCCCCTGCCGCTAGCAGCCGAACGAGCAGCCGTTTATCGCAAGACACCGAAATAACCTTCGCTGAAAGTGAGACCGGTATGCCGGAGATGGCCGACTTGGAAGCGATCAAGGCTGTGCTGCAGACGAGAATCGTCGGCCGCGGGGTGCAGGCCGCCTCCGTTTACAAGCCGTTCGTGATCCGTTCCCTGACGGGAGAAGAGATTCAACGGGCCCTCCCGGATCAAACCGTCACGACCGTTCACCGCCGCGGGAAATACCTTATCTTCGGTCTCGACCGTCATTCCCTCGTCATACATCCCATGCTGAACGGCCGATTTCAGCTCTGTAAGCCGGAAACCCGGCGGTCGGCGGACACGATCTTCACCCTAAGCCTTTCCTCCGGTGAAGAGCTGCGTTACCTCGATGACAAAAGCATGGGAATGGTCTATCTCGTCCGCGACGAGGAATACAACGGTATTCCCCGATTCGCGGATCAGGGACCCGACGCGCTGGATCCGGACCTGACCTACGAGACGTTTCGAAACCGTCTCAAGCAACATCACGGCGAGATCAAGGGAATCCTGACCAACGCCCGATTTATCACCGGCATCGGAAACGCCTATGCCGACGAAATTTTATTCTCGGCCGGGATTTATCCCTTTTGCAAACGGAAAAGCCTGACGGAAGACGAGACCGAAAAACTGTACCGTTCCATTAAACAGGTCCTGCAAGAGGCGATGGCCGTCGTCAAAGAGCGGATGGGCGACAACATCCATCTGAAGATCCGGGATTTTTTGAAGGTTCATGGAAAGGCCGGTTCGGCCTGTCCCCGTTGCGGAGGCCGCGTCGCGAGCGTGAAGGCTCGTCAGCGCGAGACCAACTTCTGCCGACGCTGCCAGCCCGGGCTGCTGGTGGAGCCGCGGATCAAGTTTCCGCTCGAAAAATAACCTTCAACGGACACATGCCTCCTCGACCGATCTTCCGATTCCGAATTTATCTTGACATTACAGACAATGAGTATTAATTTAATGGTATTCAATATCCAAACGGCAACGACCTCTCAAAATCGGTCGAAGTAGTATCCTCCCCAAACTTGCTCGTTGCACCTCTCCCCGCTGTAATCTTCCATCCGGGCCTCTAAAACCGAGGCCGCGATTTAAATCCCGGAGCCGAACCCACGGAGGCTCTGATGGCAAGCAATTTCTCTTCCCTTTTTTCATCGCCCCTCACGGCAAACCCTTGCGCCACACGCGCGCCGCCTTCCTCGTCCAACTGGCAAGGTAGATACCCAGCTCGCAAGGCGAGCGACCCGCCTGCCGGCAGGCAGGGAGGGGGAGGCTCCATCCGGCTTGGCCGGTGGAGGGGGCGACGCAAGCCCCTATAATTGTCCATTGGAAAGAGAAAGGAGGTGCGACATGAAACTGAGTCGGACGGTACGCCAAACAAACGATTCGGAAGATATCAACTCGGGAGGAATCCTTCTGTTTCTGTTCGCGGCCGTGATTGTCTCCTTCGCTGTTTCCCTGTGGCACGCCAATCGGCTCTCCCCACAGCCTATCGATCACGGCGCGGTTCAGGAAACCCTCGGCGATCGGATTCAGGTCGTGGGACGCTTCGATCAGGATCGACAAGCCGAGCTCCTACAGCGATGGAACAGGACGGTGCAGCGGGCCCAGGCGTTTTGGATCGGACAACCGGCAAGGTTGCAAGAAACCCTCGGCCTGGCCATCGCCTTTACCGCCCGGAATATTTGGATGGAACAGGAGCGACTCCGGACCGCCATCCCGGCCGCCCAAGAAGCGCTCGAACAATTTGACCGGGAGAAGTCAACCCGCTGGCAAGAAAAACTGGGAACGGCCGTGCTCGCAGCCTACCGGCGCGCCCCCGAGGGAAGAGCCGCCTTTCAGGCGGCTTTCGAACGGGAAACGCTCCGTCAAAGAAAGACCGAGGAGCGGACCGCACGAGGTCTGGAGTCCAACCTCAATTATTTAATGTCTCTGGAGGCCGAACGTCGCGGCGCCATTCCGCAGATGTACCGCGAGGCCATCGAATCGGGCCATCGGTCCGCCCGGATGTATGACGAATCACACATGGCATGGACACGGCGCATCCTGAACGAGTTGAGTGCCGATCTTTCATGGAAGAGACAGCCCGAGGATTACGTCCAAATGGGCGTCAGTGTCCGGGAAATCCTCGGAGGTTTTCGGGGGGTCGGCGGATTTGTGGAGTACGGCTGGCCGGCGCTGGTCGGCTTGCTGGCGGCCATGGCTTGGTGGGGAATAACCATCCCCAGAGATCCGTTTAAACCCGGATACACTGAGAATGAGGGCTCGAGGACCGAAACATCAACGCCGCCTCAGCAATGGAAAAAAGAAGCGGCCTGAAAATTCCGTCCTCACAACGATGCGTGTAATCTTTCGATCTCGGCCATGACGGCATCCACGATATGGTGCGATGTCTGGACGCTGTCGGGTTGATCGTAGAAACGACGCAGGTCCATCGGAGGACCGTAAGCGATCTTGGCCCGACTTCCGATTCGTGGGATCCACGCGTCCCGGGGGAGGATTTTGTCCGTTCCTTTGACCGCCACCGGAAGGATCTTTGCCGGGCGGGCGTCATAGATCACCTTTCCGACCCCCGAACGGCCCGGAAGCAGCCGGCCCGTCGTGGACCAGGTCCCTTCCGGAAACACGACGAGGACGTCCGTCTTGAGCGCCTGGACCATCCGCTCCATTGACTCGACATCCCTCCGCCCGCGCCGAACCGGAAACGCCCCGATGAGATACATCACGGCCCTCGAAAACCCACCGGTGAAAAGCTCCTCCTTCGCGGCCGCACGCCACCAGACGGGCGAGAATCGCGGCATGGCCGTGATCCCGATCAAAAGCGGATCCAGGGCCGAGATATGGTTGGACAGGATCAGCACCCCTCGCTCGCCTCGCGAGGGGATATGCTCGCGTCCGAAAACCTCCGTCCGATTGAGAACCCGGAAAAGAAGATCCAACAGACAGATGACCACAAAATGGAGCAGGTTGACTAAAAACCCCGGGCCGGTCCGATTCATGATTGCTTTATCTATTCCCCGGGTAATAAAATGTCAAGAGTTGAATGCCTCGGAAAGAAGGGGCCATGGCCGAAAAATTATCCACTGACGAGATTCAAAAAAAACTGAAAACGCTGAACGGCTGGCAGTTGGCGGATCAGGCGATTAAAAAGCAATTCGTCTTTGAATCGTTTATGCCGGCGATCCGATTCGTGAACCGCGTGGCCGAGCTGGCCGAGGCCGTCGATCATCATCCCGACATCACCATCAATTACCGAAAAGTCACGATGGGCCTCTCCACCCATTCCGCCGGGGGGCTGACCCAAAAAGATTTCGCGCTGGCCGAGAAGATTGATGGGGTAGTCGGCGAACCGCGCTAACGAGCCGGCTCCTCCAACACCAGGAGGCAGCGGGCCACTTTATGCGCGACCTGCTGCGGCGACGATAAATCCAGGACCGTCTGGAAGACGATCGCGTAGTGATCCGATGTCGCCTCGGCTGTTTCCTCCAACCCTTCCCGAAGCAGCGCCGCGCGGTACCGGTCCACGATCGGCTTCAAATGGTACCGGGCGACCCGGACCAACTCATCGTCCGCCATGTCCTCCGTCTGGTCGCCGGTCAGGAGACTCCGCATCTCCTCCATGTCGACGCCGAACTGACAGGCCAATCGCCCGTCGCCGAAAAGTTCCACGAGGCAGTCGGCCTCCGGAAGGTTCAACAGCAACGACCCACCGTGTTCATCCGAGCCATCAAACCGCTCGTAGGACCAGCCCAATTGTTTAAAGACCACCTCGATGTCATCCAGAAGCGGGTAATCTTTAGGACCGGACATGGCCCCCGTCCTTTCTTGATTGTGTTAACCGTTCAAGTCGCGTCCGGTTTTCGTTCAGCTTCGGGAGATGGTATTTTTCGTCGATCGCAACCACACGCTCCAGGAGATCGATCGCCGCCTCGGCGCGGCCCAGGCCTTCATAGACCGCGACCAGATTGTACCAGGCTGCGGCCATGCCGAGTTCGTCTCCAAGCCGCCGGCTGACCGCCAGGGCCTCTTCGGACCGCCCCAAGGCTTCGTCCAACCGGCCCTGCATCCAATAGGTCCTTCCCAAACTGTTGATCGTTCGGGCCAGCTCCGGACTGTCTCCCAGTTTCCGGAGGTGACGAATCGCCTTCTCAAATTGTCCGATCGCCGAGGAGAGATCGCCCTCGTCACGGACCGCCAGGGCCAGGTTGCCGTAGAGCACTCCAAGCCCTCGGATATCCCCGGCCGGCTCCAACAGATCGATCGCCTCGAGATAATAAGCCTTGGCCTGTTCGGTCTCATGCCGGTCGGCATGGAGGTTGCCCATGTTCCCCAGCGTGACACCCACGACCCGGACATCTCCCAACTTTCGATGGATACCCAGCACCTCCCGGTAACAGCTCAGGGCCTCCTCATTTTTTCCGATGCTGGCATAGACATTGGCCAAATTTCCGAGCGTGGCGGCCACATCCCAGGGATTTCCGGTCCGCCGGTCCAGATCCAGCGCCCGTTGATAGTAGGAAAGCGCCTCGCCGTACCGACCTTCCTGAAACAGCCGGTTGCCTTCTTCGTTTAAGGTCGAAGAGGACATGGTATCCTTGCATGGGTTAGAAGACGGTTTTTTTTAAGATCGATTACGGCTTGAGTTCCGAGATGGCCTCGCGGACGCGGTCCTCGACCTCGTCATGGATCAAATCGTCCGAAACGAAGTCCACCAAGTCGTCCTCGGAGACCGTGATGAACTTGCGGGCCTTTCCTTTGGACAGCGAAATCAAAAACAGGCTGTTGCTGGCCGAGGTCGGGATGACAACGGTCACCTGGGGATCGATGGCTTTGATCATTTCGATGAATTTTTGTTTGGCTTCCTCCAGTTCGGTCATCGGCCGCCCCTCCCTCTTCACACCCTTTCTTGTATTACAGCCTGCAGTCTATAGGCAGCGGCCCGTATCTGTCAAGTACGGAATCCCGGATCGAAACCCTACTCACGGGGCAATCTGAATAATCGGTACCGGTTGCGGGCCAGCCAATCATAAAACCGGGAGGCGAGCCAAGGCACGCCGGGGAGGTAAAACAGCAAAGCCAACGCGCGTCCGCCCGCCAGACGAGGCAGCATGCTACGGAACGCGTCCATGCCGATTCGAAGTCGTCCCCCGTCATCGATAAACAGCATCGCCCGTGGCGGCTCGTCGTGCGGCCATAAACCGGTCGAATCTTCCCGGACCACCTCCGGAAACCATTCCGGGAATTGTGGATCCTGAAAGGCCAGATACCTGATCCGCCGTTGGCGGTCCCATCGGACGATGAGGCCTTGAGCCCAACGGCACAACTCACAATCCCGATCGTAAACAAGCGTGTTCGTAGGCCGATTGTTCAAAATGGTTTATCCTTTTCCGGAAAGACCAGAGTGAACGGCCGGACCTCTACTTTCTCAAAAACTCCCTGCTCAACATACGGATCTTTTTGAATGAAGGCCCAGGCTTCTTCGATCGAGTCGGCCTCGATGATGATCAGGCTGCCACTTCGATCGGCAAAAGGCCCGGCCAAAACTAATTTTCCCTCCGATTCAAGCCGTTTTAGGCGTTCAAGGTGGGCCTGCCGAAGCGCCTTCCGTTTGGCCTGACCCTCCGGTCCGTCCATGCCGATAATGACGAATTTCATTCCCGCGTCTCCTTCCCGTTCGGCTATTCCTTGGCATAGGCCCAAAGGCTCATGGCCCCTGTTTATATAGGTCTTCTGCAGTCTCAATGAGGGACTTCCGGCGGATTGTCTAATCCGCGGAAGCCGTTTATAGTTAAACTAAACTGACCCCGATTTCAGGGGTTTTGAAAAGGAGGTGTCCCATGACATGCCCGCGCTGTGAAGGATTGATGGTGGAAGAGCGGCTTGAGGATCTGCGAGACGATACCGGACAGATCTTTTTTCATGCCTGGCATTGCATCGCCTGTGGTGAGATCCTGGACCCGGTGATCCTGTCCAACCGTCAACAGAATCCCAAGCCCATCCGCCACGGAAACAGAAACCTGCTGGTCTATAACTGAGAAATTCGCTCGGACGTGCATTTCGGACACGGGCAGATCGTGCGTAAAAGATCAAATGCATAGATGCCCGTGGAATGCCCGTCGCTCCATTCGATATGAATCGCATACTGCCCCACCGCGCTGATTCGTAACGGCCGGATGTCCGGGGGGATCATGTCCGGACGGACCATCTTTCGACCTGTCCATTCCTCGATGCAGGCCGCGCAGTGACAATTCTCCCTTAGGTACGCCGCGGGATAGATCCCTTCGTGGCCGTCGCTCCAGGCCACGCGAATCGAACCATCCTCCCGCTTTTCGATCTCGACCGGTTGAACTTTATACATCATCACTCCCAAACTCCCGCCGCAGCCATTCCACCGCCTCGTCGCGGCTCTTGATCGATCCTTCCAACTGAGCATCTTCCACCTGAGTCAGGATCTTTGTGAAAAGTGGACCGGGCCGATACCCCATCGCAATCAAGTCGTCTCCGGTCAGCAACCGCTTCGGCCGGATCTCTTCCGGCCCAAGTTCGGCCAATTTTCTTTTGCAAAATTCCCAATTCGTCAGATCGCCATGGCTGGCCAGACAGTCCAGCCGGTGAAGCTCCAAGTGGTCGGAGAAATAGGGCTGGCGAAGAAACCGCTTGAGCGTGCTTTCCCTCATCTGCTGAACATCTTTGAAACGAAGGTGATCGCGGACCAGATCGGCCACCCGTTCGGTCTGCTCGTTGGAGAGACGCAGACGCCCGCAGATCGCCTCGGTCATGCGGGCGCCCACTTCGCAATGGTTGTCGAAACGAATCCTGTCCCGAATCGAAAAGGTCGGCGGTTTTCCGACATCGTGCAACAGGGCCGCCAGCGCAAGCTCGAACGACGGATGATCCAGGTTTTTGAGCAGGAGCATCGTGTGGGTCAATACATCCCCTTCCGGATGAAACTCTTCCGGCTGTTCCACGCCGTCCATGGCCATGACCTCCGGCATAATCGTTTTCATCAGGCCGGTCTTGATCAGAAGGGAAATGCCCTCGGAAGGATTCGGTCCAGTCAGCATCTTTTTGAACTCATCCCGAATCCGCTCGGCGCTGATTTGTTGAATCTGTCCGGCCAGATCCCGGAGGGCCGCCTCGGTCTTGGGCTCGATGACGTATCCGAAACGGGCCGCGAACCGGACGGCACGCATCAGCCGGAGCTTGTCTTCCTCAAACCGTTCACGGGGATCGCCGATGGCCCGAATCACGCCGGCCGCAATGTCCCTCCGGCCTTCCACATAATCGATGATCTCCTTTTTCAGCGGATCGTAGAACATCCCGTTGATTGTGAAGTCCCGTCGCGCGGCGTCTTCCCGGTCATCGGAGTAATGCACCTCCGTCGGATGCCGTCCGTCAATATAACGGCCGTCCGAACGGAAGGTAGTCACCTCAAACTCAAACTCGTTCTCGATCACCTTGACCACACCGAAACTGACGCCGACCGGAACGGTTTTGGAAAAAAGTCGCATCACCTGTTCCGGATGAGCGTCGGTGGCCACATCGTAATCCTGAGGGTCGTGACCCATGACGAGATCACGGACCGATCCGCCGGCCCAGTAGGCCCGGAAGCCCGCTCCCCGAAGGATTCTGACGATCTCAATTGCCTTTTCACCCATGGCGCTCATGGTGGTATATTCTACTGCAACGACGCCGGGATTGTCACCCATCCTTCTTTGGCCCTCCGGCGGGCCAAACAATTGTGGCGACGGGCGCTTTGGGCGTGGTGGGCCCCCGAAACTCGTCGAATTCAAACTCCACCTCATCACCCGGGCGCAATTTTTCGAAATCCAGCCCTTCGAGATGGCTGCGATGAAAAAAGAAGTCCCGGCCGTCCTCCGACGTAATATGGCCGTTACCCCGACCGGCCTCGATCCATTTGATTTTGCCTTTTAACCGCATCGGCTGGAACCCGCAAGGAAAATCCGAAGTATACACACAGCCTACCGTATACGCTCATAAAAAATATCCGTCAAGAGGAAATAAGGATTCATCGGATGCGGCAGGTTGATTTTAGATCCAAGATGCAGTATCCTTAGCCCCAAATTTCATGGCGCACAATGATTCCACTGCAACAATTCTACGAAGAAATTAAAGATTGCCGCAAATGTCGGCTGTGCGAAGCCCGGACGCATGTGGTGTTCGGCGAAGGCAACCCCAACGCCGAGATTATGTTCGTCGGCGAGGCGCCCGGCGAGAACGAAGACCTCCAGAATCGGCCCTTTGTGGGAGCGGCCGGGAAACTGCTCACGGACTTCTTGGGCAGTATCGGCTTGAAGCGCGAGGACGTCTATATCGCCAATGTGATCAAATGCCGTCCGCCGGAGAACCGAAACCCGCAGGCGGATGAGATCGATGCCTGTCTTCCGTATCTTTGGAAACAGATCGAGATGATCAAGCCCCGCGTGGTCTGCACCCTTGGAAATTTTGCGGCCCAGGCGCTCCTCGATAAAAAGGTATCGATCACCAAAGTGCGCGGCCACCATTTTCAGGTGAGAAACTTCCTGGTTTTCCCCATCCTCCACCCCGCCGCCGTACTGCACCAGGGGAATCTGCGCCCGGCTCTTTCGGAAGACTTTCAGAATCTGAAAAAGTTCCTGGCCAAGGGAATCCAGCCGGCCTCTCAACCCGAGCAGATGGGTTTTTTTTAACAACTAATGTAGGGGCGCATACGGCCGTATGCCCCTACGAGATCCTCATTGAAAAGCTATTCATTACATCCCTGGAACCTCTCCCCCAAAGAAGCCGTTGAGATTCAACAACAACTCTCGGCCCGAGTCATCCAGAAAAATCATCTCGACACGGTGCGCTTTGTGGCCGGGGCCGATATTGCGATTTCCAAAAATCCGCCGCGGGCTTTTGCCGGCGTGGTTGTTTTGAGCTTCCCCGACCTGAATATCGTCGAGGAATGCGGAACGGTTTCGGAGCTGACCTTTCCCTATATCCCCGGTTTGCTGGCCTTTCGCGAAGCCCCGGCCCTCTTAAAGGTCTTTGATCGGATCCGGCACGAACCGGATCTGCTGATGATCGACGGGCAAGGCATCGCCCACCCCCGAGGTTGCGGCATCGCATGCCATCTCGGATTGTGGCTCGATAAACCGACGATCGGCTGCGCAAAGTCACGTCTTTTTGGAAAATACCGGCAACCCCCGCTCAACAAAGGGAACTGGACACCCCTGACGGGCCATCACGATCAAGTGATAGGGGCCGTCGTGAGGACCAAAGATAAAACAAATCCAATCTTCGTATCGGTGGGGCATAAGATCGACCTGCCTTCGGCCATCCGATACGTCCTGGCTTGTTCCAAAGGGTATCGAATTCCTGAACCGACCCGGCAGGCGGACCATTTCGTCGCACGTTTAAAGCGGGAAAAAATTATCGGCACCGCGTCATTTCCTATCGCCCAAAATTCATGTTGACAATTTTTTCTTTATTTCATACAATTTCCCTTCTATGCAAACGAAACATTTCATACTGGCCTTCTTTACGGCTGCGCTCGTTCAGCCTACCATCGCACTGGCCGCCGAGGATGCCCCAAAACCGGCCGAGGCTCCCAAAGTGATCAGCAATAAGGAAATCAACGTGGACGTTCTGGACTACTCCTGGAAAAAAGGGTACACATGGGAGAACTTCAACAGAACCGAGTTCGTCTGGTCAGCCAAGGTCAAAAATAATAACCCTGAAGCCCGCCATATCTGTCTCGATTACCAATTCCTGGACGAGGACAATCTTCCAGTTTTGCACAACGGGAAATGCGAGGTGGTTCAGGGCAAATCCGAAGGGATCATCACCAGCAGCATCATGGTCCCGACCCGCATGGTTGATGATGTCAAGAAGAGCACCGTCCTTCCCCTGGAAGCTCACAAACTCCATTCGTTTGTTCCCGCTCCGCCGGTTTCACAGTAACACCCTTGAGAATAAGGTCGTCTATCCCTTCCTGACCCTTTGAAAACGTATGCGCCCTCTGCGGTACGCTGCGGGTTCTAATTTTATCTTTGGGGTTTGTGCGTCGGTGGAGCGGAATCCTGCGTTGGTTGGGACATGGCGGGAGCCCCTTCCTCGAAGGGAAACTCCATACTATTGTCTTGAAGAGGGATACGGGAGGAGATATGCACTTTGATCCTCCCGTTCTTCACATCCTGAATGCTTTCAAGCTTGAGCGGCTGCGCGTCATGAAGAATGGACGGATTCTCACGATCTTCCGGTCGGAGCATAGACCGCAGATCGATTGGCATTCGATGGATGACCGGATGGGCCAAACCGTTTGATAGATCGACCACAACCAGGTAATCCTCGTCTCCGATCCGGTCGCCAAACGCGGTCTTCCGGTCGTGATCAAACCAAAAAAAACCGTTGGGAATAATCGCATGCCGTTTGTTTTCTTCCGGGACCCAGACCCGATAGTGCTTCTTGCCGGCGTTGCTTTCCGGATAGATGGGATGTCCGACCTCGGTTAACCGGCCGATGGGATCGTTTCGGTAAGCGTCTTCCCCCCGCATGCGATTTCCATCCGCTGAATCGGCCAGATCATAAACCAGGACCAGATCGCTCATCACGGCCGGTTCGGCCGTTTGTGGCGGGTAAAATTTTCGATAAATCAGAAACCGACCCGTTGGGGACAACGTGTTACCAAACCCGATAAAGGAATCGGCCTCTTCCCGGTTTTTCAGATCAATCAAGGTGGTCACGGAGGAATGAAGGTTGGCTTCCTCGCCCAGGACAATCAGCTTTCCCTGAAAGATGGAAAGATTTAATACCTTGGCCGTAACGTTGTCTAAATAAACGGGATACTGGCGGTTGTTGACTTTGTCGGTGACCGAGAAGGTAAACTTAACCCTTCCGCCCGTCTTTGGATCAAACCAAGGCTCTCCCTCTCCCGTTACGACTGCGCGGAACTCTCCATCTTCGGCCGTAATGGACTTTGGAGTGTCGTCCTCCGCATACGCGTTGTTCGTCGGACGGAATGACAAGATTACTACCAAACAGAATAGGATTTGTTTAATGGAGAACATGATGTTGGCAAAATTCCAATCCCGCAGCTCAACGCTCGGTTATATCTTTGACCTCACGACCGATTCCGAAATCCATGCGGTGATATTGTTTCTAGGCGAGCCTATTCCGTCACCATGCCGACCCGAATCTGTTCCCCCTCGATCTGCACGGGATAGGTTTGGACTTGAACGGCAGGATTAATCGGGGAACGACCCGTCTTCAGATGAAATTTCCATCGGTGCCAGGGACAGGTCAGCACCATCCCCTCGACGATTCCGGCCACCAACGGACCGCCTTCATGCGGACAGAGATTGTCAACGGCATAAAACTCGCCTTCGACATTAAACAAGGCGATCTCGATTCCTTGGATAAAAACGACGCGGGCTCGACCGGGATTAATCTCGGATGTTTTGGCCACCGTAAAAAACTTCGTCTTCAGACCGAGACCATCCTTTCCTAGGCACAACCGCAACCGCCCGATCCGCATCCGTGCGCTCCCCCCGTTCGGGGAAGGCCGGCATTCCCTTCAACTTTAGAGGAAAAGGTGGAAAAGAGGCGCTGAATTTTATTCGTCCCACAGTGAGGACAAATCGTCTCACCGGCTTGAACTCGAACGCTTTGTAGCAGTGTAAACGACCGGGTGCAACGTTCGCATCGATATTCATACATGGGCATGAGACGGAACCTCCTACTCGCTGTTTAGGATAATTTTAATATGGGTCTGCCAAAATTACAAGACCAAAATCGACGAGGTTTGAGAGGTACCCGATCTTAGGTAGGCAGGCTTCTGGGGAAAAACCCTTCAAAAAACTTTCGTTCCGTATCGGTCAGCTGGACTTTGGAGGAGGAATCCTTGATATCCGGTGAACCGGAGGTCGTCGGTGTAGTCATTTTCCGACCAGAAAACAATACGGGATCCAAGAGAAGCGCCCTTTCATGGTTCCATTCCACGGCGCGATATTCATAGAACTCTATATCAAACGCGATGAAGGGGACGGTCTCCCTCAGGGTTGCCGAAAAAGAAGGGGCGATCAGGATGGCACGGGGCGACGGCGAGAACTCCCCTCCTGGCTTATTAAATAACCGGACCAAGAGCGAGTGATGACGAACAACCCAGTTTAATTGTCCAAGCGCCTTCAAAAGTATGGCATCATCTTCCACGATCGATGAAATCAACAACACAAAACGACGATCCTCCTCAACCCCGAGACAGAGCGGGCCCGATGGAGAACCCAAGTCTCCCTCCAATAACTCGATCTTTCCGGCCAAATCCTGAAGCTGGGCCAACACAAGTTTCTGAAGAGCCGCGTTATCTTGCAGGACAATTCGTTGTAGTTTCATTATCCCTCCGCGATATCCGCCGTGCCCTTGAGTCCGTTAAAAAACGAATAGGCGGCCGTCGATTGAATGGGGGTCACCCCCGTCTCCTGTTGAATATTTTGGGCCGCCATCGAAAAACCCACCGAAGTTGGAGCGGTTTGGTCCAAAAGGACCAACGGAACCTTTGCCGCGATAGATCGATCGATCCGCGGATCTTCCGGAATCCCTCCAAACCATTCCAAACTTTTTCCTAAAAATCGCTTCACCGCATCGCTTAATTTATTCATACAAACCGCCCATTCCTCTTTGTCCTGCTTTCCGAACCCCAGGAGACCAACCCGCAGACCGGGATGAAGATGATACAGATATTTACAGACCCCGTAGGTTTGGAGTATCATCTCGGCATTGAGATCCACCGATAAAATAACGCCTTGTCCAAGGCCCACCCATTTCTCAAAGGAGGGACTTTCTTCGTAAACGGCATGAATCAGAATCTGCTGAGCCTTTTCTTCCTCCTGGCGTAAAATTTGGGAGAGAATCTGCTGCTCTTCCAAAGCAAACCCTCGAAGTTCGTCCGGACACAACCGAAAACTCAAAATCTTCATGCCCATAGGACCATCCAAAACAATCTGTTTCTGTGGTTGTTCCAACAGATCGTTTAACGAAGGCTGAATCTGGGCGGTTCCAAAAACTTTGTCCAGGGCGGGCGACGGCGCCGTCTCGATCACCAGCACCTGCCGTCCGCACCGCGCCAGTTCAACGGCCAGGTTGGCCGTAAAAAAGGCCGACGGCAGCCGAGGAACAAGACTGAGAGTCAACCAGACCTTCGTTTTCAAATTCACAGGCTGTCCAAACTTCCGAGCCGGCGCGGTCATCCGATTGAACGCCGGCACGGCTGTGGAACCGGAGAGAAAAAGATGCGAGATATCTTCAATTCCTTTTCCTAACCTTTTCTTTGGGTTCATCCGTAGGTCCTCGATTATTATAATACGGATCGTTTCGACGAATCCGGAAGGATTTCTTCGATGAGAATCGGTCCCAAAAATTTCTGGGCCTCGATTTCCGGAATTCCCGGCAAGGTTTTTTCTGCAACCGCCCCGATGGGAACGGCGACCTCCTGAAGGATCACTTCTTGGGCCAGGGCCATATAATCCACAGCCCCCTTCGCATGGGGGTCAAACTCGGTAATCGGCAACCCGTGGCTGGCCGCCTCGCGAAGTTTTACATTGTTACGAATCATCGTCTTAAAGGTGCGGTCCACAAAGTGCCGTTGAATTTCCCCTAATATTTCCTGAGAAAATCGCATGCGACTGTTCACCATCGTGGCCAGGGCCCACACCGCCACATCATGACCGGTATGTCGGGAAACAACATCGATGATCTCAATCAGCTTTGCCAGACCATGCAGGGAGAAAAAGCTCATATCGACCGGAACGATCGCCTCATCGCTGGCACGCAATGCGTTAAAGGTTAACATCCCCAGACTGGGAGGCGAATCAATGATGATGTAATGATAAGAACGGCGCATGGCCTCAATCGCAGAGAGCAGCCGCTGCTCTTTCTGTGAGGCCGACGCCAGAAGCGGCTCCGCCGAACTGAGCGTAATATTGGCGGGGGCCAGATCGAGATTTGGACAGATCGATTCACAGATCATATCGTCCAGGCAAGCGGCCTGCGTTAAGACCTCTGTCATTCCTTTGGTGAGATCCTCCGGTTTGAGGTTCAGGCCGAGAGAAGCATGACCCTGTGGGTCCAGATCTATCAATAGCACACGCCGGCTGAGCTTCGCAAGAGAAGCCGACAGGTTAATCGCTGTCGTCGTTTTACCGCATCCCCCTTTTTGATTGATGATTGAGATCGTGCGCATATACTCCTCCTTTCAACATCGGTGAATGGACATCCTCCGATGGAACAGTCCCTCAATCGATGATCGGATTCCGATCGCCGATCGATAGAAAAGTATTATGACGCCTTATCAATCTGTTGTGACGGCCCACGACTTTTGTGAATTTTTCGATACTGGCTAAGCTCTCCAATGCGTTTCTGCCACTTATCGACGGCACGTCGGATCTCCGCGACCTCGACGATCCACTGCTGGCCGGAGATCGCTTCAAATACCGTTCCCTCATAAAACACCAGGACCATGTCGCCCGTTGCGACAAGCGTCAGCTCCGCGAGCGGACGCTTGATGGTCGGAAGAAGCCGTTGAAGCTCGCCGATGCTTTGACGAATGCGCTGAAGCGATACGCCCGCTTCCAACAATTTCTTTGCTGTCTTGAAAGAAACGAGATCTTGGAAGGTATAGCGGGAATGGCCACCCGATGTGCGAGAACTCGGTCTGATGAAACCGCTATGATCCCAGTGTTGTATTTGGCGCCGGGTCAAACCGATAATTTCGCCGACCTCATGGGAGGTGAAGTAGACTTTATCATTGTTACTCATCGCCACTCATCTTTGCTCCTCACACTCCGAACAATCCACTTGTATTTCGTATAATTTATAATCCGGTATCAACTAAAAGTCAAGAAAAAAGCACATATTGTTTATAATATGTGTAAATTCACCGATTTAGTTTCACAACCAATTGAATTATTAAGTTTAATTTTAAAAAATTTTTGCACATGATCCTGTGGATTTGACCGAATTAATGTCTACAGAGGCTTGACCGTCGAAAGAATGTCGGTGAGTTTTTCAATCGAAAGAATACCCTCCGGCAGATCCGGAGTATGATCCCGATTGAGATAAATTGGAGTAAGACCCGCAGCGGCGGCACCCCTGACATCGTTTTCTAAACTATCGCCGACGTGAACCGCTTCACGGGGGTGGAGACGGTGGTGTTGCAGCGCTCTCTGAAAGATCTGAGGATCCGGTTTAACCGCACCCTCTCGACTCGAGACCTGGATCGAATCCAAATACTCAAAGATTTCCAAATCCGTACAGACCGTGAGGATTCGCGAATCAAAGTTTGAGATTACACCTAGAATAAATCCGGCTTCCTTCAAATCGTGAAGGGCCTGACGGGTTTCTGGATAGAGTTCCCATCCGCGAATACCGGCAAAGGCTCGAAATACCTCTTCAAAATATCGATCAAAGTTTTGGATCATTCCGACTCTCCGGAAAACTTCGAATACAACTGCGTACCACCACTTTTTCTCCGACCGTCTCAGAAGACCCGCCTGAAGCCTTGAAAAGGCCAGGGGGGGTGCTTTCGAAAAAATTTCACGAAACGCATGCTCGATTTCCTCCGGTGTGGTCCGTACACCGTATGGTTTTGCTATTTCCCAATAGACCTGTCCCACTCCGCCCCGCACCTGGAATAGCGTACCAACCGCATCAAAAAAAATCGCCCTGGCATAAATGGAACTGGACATTTTGTAGACACCTATGGGTAGTTTCTGTTGGCCATCTAGCGAGCAAAAGGAGCGAGAAGGGAAGGACCTCGACGAGACTTCGGCGAGCTCAGTCGAGCCGCTCTGCCTGCAGAGGGAGCGACGTGACCCCCTATGAAAGACGCGCCAAAACACCCCGGTTGACCTCTTCCATTTTAGAACGGCCTCCCAAGATCTCAACCAGTTTCATGGCAAATTCCATGGCGGTCCCGGGGGCGCGACTTGTAACAATACGACCGTCCACAACGACTCGATCTTCGCTGTACTTCACCTCCGAAAGATCCCTTTGAACTGATGGATGACTGGTGATGTTTTTCCCGTCAAGAAGTCCGACGGCCGACAAAACCAGGGGAGCCGCACAAATCGCCGTGAGGTAACAACCGCGTCTTTCCATGTCTTGAAGAATCTGCCTGACCTTCGGATGCTTCTTCAAATGCTCGGTCCCGACGGAGCCTCCCGGAAGAACAATCATCTCGAACGAATTCGCGGTGACTGAATCGAGCAAGACATCCGCCTCCACCCTGATCTTATTGCGGCCTTCAATTGCACCCTCGACCGTCCCGGCAACCGTCACTTCAATTCCAGCCCGACGAAGGACGTCGATCACGGTGACGGCTTCGATCTCTTCAAAGCCGGGCGCCAAAGGAACCAATACCTTCTTCATAACCCCTCCTCTAACGGTACTATTGTATGGAGCCTCAGGCATCGATGTCAAACAAAACGAAAGGCCCAAGCGCTCCGAAGAGAACTTGGGCCTTTACGTTGGGCACGCAAGGGTCACGCGGGGTCTACGCGTGAGAGATCCTGCCGGATCTCTAATTTAAAATTATCATGGAATCACAAATTGTCAAGAACTTTAACTTATTGAAAAACAACAGTATTAATACTATTTTGACCTCTCAACAAACCCATTTCAATGGGCCATTTTTTCGAAGAAATCTAGTAACGATTGGCTCCCCTCAAGGGGTGCGAAGAGCTAAGACTTTCTACACCGGGAAGAAAACGAAGGGATAGGTCACAACAATAATACCGTCATAGAGGTGAGGAAATTTCCACATCTTGATCCGACTGGCCAGTGCTTTTTCCAGTGGCGCATAATCCATCGAACTGGTGACAACGCGGGCTTCAATAACCCTTCCAGTGCCGTCAATAGAAAACTCGACCGTAATTGTCCCCTTCAGGGTGGGGTTAGCTTGGAGCTCTTTGTTGTAGAGATAAATGAGGCCGCCCTTGTATTGTTCAACGACACGCGAAATGGCGTCGTAGTTAATGGAGCCATTTCCCGAACCGGAACCGCTGCCCTTTAACAGGACGCTTATTCCGTTTCCGAGCCCGTCACCACCATGCCCCGACCCATTACCGGAAGAGCCACCTTTGAAAGGTGCCAACGCAACCTCGTCTCCTTTTTCGAGTCTGACCTGCTCCCCCTCCTTGAGCTTGCCGATACGGGCGATCTTCTGATCAGCCAGGTTTGTTTTGGTAGGCAGAGCGTTTTTAATTAAAGGCCGACCCCTTTGTGAAGCGGGAGAGGTGATCAGATCAACGGACGAGAGGGCTTGGTCCAATTTCTGATCCCCGATCAATGCACTTAAACTCTTCCCGGCAGCCCCTTGATTCAATGAGCCCAGGAGACCGCTTCTCATCACAATGTCCCGCTTCTGTGAAGAGGGCTTATTTGTATTTTCGGGCTTTCCTTCCTCCGGTTTTGATTTTGGCGTCGCGGTTTTCTCGCTCGGTTTACTCACCTCCGGTATGATCGGAGGAGGTATCGGAGCGGGCCCTTTCAAAATCAGCTTCGCCACCCGATTTGGAAGGTTCTTAAAATCCGGCTTCTCTGAATGAGGGAAGGGAATCAGCGTCATGGCCGCCGCGAATGCAAAGTAGAATCCCATGCAACGCAGGAGGATTTTTCTGAATCGCGCATCATTCTGATCTTGAAGATAAGACATCCGTTTTCGTTCCATTATTTAGGATGGAGGGAGAGACTTCCCCATTGATTCTGAAACTGCTCCCGATCCACCGGTTCCAGGATCTCGTTCCTGAAGCTTCTCCGAAGGGGAGTCGCCTCTTCGATGGAAGAGGGGAGCTCTTTCCAGGGAATGACGTACACCACATGGGGTTTTTCCAGCGTCCCCTGGATCTCGGTCCCCTCCATCAACAACTGCTCGATGTTTTTTGATCCTTCCTGTTGGGACGGTCCTGGGATCTTGTTTTCGATCCCCTTTCCTTCTTTCACGAGAAGGTCGGCTGCGAATCCCGTCTCCCCAATGAGAATAATCCCGATCAGGAATCCGATCAGCGTTCTCAGCATCGGCTTCATGGGGACCTCCTGGTTTCGTCGATTCTTTTTTGAAGGGCCGAGATCCAGATCTGAATCTCTTTCGAATCTCCTCCCCCCAGTTCCAGGAACCGTTGATAGTGACGGATGGCATCATCCGGGTCGTTGAGATATAGATCATAAAGGACGGCCAGGTTGTAATGAGCGTCAACAAAATCCGGAGAAATGACTAGGGCGGTTTTGTACGCCGCTTCGGCCTTGCGAAACTCCCCCTGTTCACGCAAGGCAATGGCCATGTTGTAATAAACCTCGGCGTCGCCTCGCTCAATTTCAAGGGCCCGTTGATAAGAGGAGATCGCTTCCGGAAGTAATCCAAGACGCTTATAGGTCACTCCCAGGTTCATGTAAACAATGCCCATCTTCGGATAGGCATTCCGGAGTCTTTCAAACAAAAGCCGTGCCTCCTCATTCTGTCCGTTTTCAAGGAGCTGGACTCCTTTCTTGAATTGGAGAAGGGCCCCATCCGGTTCCGAGCGACGGGGCGGATCGTTGCGGACGGCCGGGGCGGCCGGCATCGTCGCCGCCGGAACAGAGGATATCGAGGAGGACCGGATACATCCGGCCGACATCGTTCCAAGGATGAAGATAAGAATTCCGGCGATCCAATAAACGCGCCTGATCATTTGGCCTGCACCATTTTTTCAGGGGAGTCTTCAATCGTTTGCGTCGATAAAAGACGTTGATCGATGACGGTGATCACCCGCTCACCTCTCTCCGGTCTCCGGTACAGAGCGGGTCTCAGTTGGGACAGACGCTCGTAACTTTTTTTGATCCATTCGTTGTAAGGACTATTCTGGTCTTGGATCCGTCGCACGTTACTGGAGTAGGCCTCCACCGCCTTCTGTTCAAAGGGGAAGGCCTTCTCTTCAAGTTGGAAGCGGTATTCTTCCTGCTCTTCCTTATTTAAGTTTCGAGGGAGTTCCGCGTTCAAGAGGGACGATTTAAAATGTTCAAATACCTCTCCCAACCGATAAGCAGAGGCCGTGACCACATCGGAATATCGGGTCTCGATGGCTTTTCTATAAAGGTCGACGGTCTTCTCCATCGCCTTGGCCTTTTTCTTCAGGTTTTTGTCCAAAGGTTTTTCCAACCGGACGGCCTTAAAATTTGCGAAAGCCCCTTCCCCGACCTGAAAGAGGGCCTCTGCCGCGAACGGCGTATTGGGGAACGTTTGCTCCACTTTCTCAAAAAGCTGAAGCGCCTCCTGACCCTTTCCCTGTTTCTGCCGGGCGCCGGCCATTTTGAACAGGGCCTCCGCCGCATCCGGGTTTTGTGGAAACCGTTCGGTGAACCTCGAGAAGGAATCGTAGCTCTTCTCCCATTGTGCGCTCTTCTCGTAATAAAGACCGGCCGTGAAGAGAAGATGGGGAACAAGATTCTCATCCTGAATATGCTCGGCGGCAGAGACGAAGGCATCCGCCGAAGGCACCCATCGCTCCTCTTTTTCGTACAATAAACCGACCTCAACCAGCACCTTGCCTGAAAGCGTTGAGTTTGGAGAAAGGAGAACCAGCCTCTGATAAATGGCGATGGCCTCTTTCGTTTGCTTCATCCCCTCACGGATCGTTCCGGCCTCAAAAAGGGCCTGCGGGGCCAGCTCGCTTTGCGGAGCTTCGGCGGCCACATCCTCAAAGAGACGGGCCGCTTCTTCCAAGCGGTTTTCTCCCTTGCGGTTCTCCGCTTGTTTATAAACAGCCGCGGCTAACAGATCGGAAATTTCCTGACGCCCCTTTGTATCCGATGAAGGAAGGGAGGACAGCGTCTGACGGTAGGCCAGTCGGGCCTCATCAAAATGTCCCCCCTGCATAAAGCTGTGCGCAACGAGCTTCTGCGCCGTCGTCGAGCCCTCGTGTCCTGGGAAACGGGCCAGAAACTCTTTCAGGACAGTAAGGGTCTCGTCATAGCGCTTTTCCTCGAAAAGAATCTCGCCGGATTTTAAAAGCAGCGCGGGGGCTTTCGGATCTTGAGGAAAGGTGGCGGCAAAGCGCTTTGAAAGATCGATCACTTTTTCGTCGCCTTCCCGGGTCTTCACCTTCTCGTATGCCACAACCGCGTCATAAGCGGCCTTCGGGTTCGCACCCTTTTCGGGGTAACCGTAGGCGGCGGTCACATATTCCGCTCCGGCTTGAGAGAATTCCCCCAACGTGAAGAGGGCCTCGGCCAAATAGAGGTGGATGTCCGGCGATTCCTTTTCTTGAGGAAACTCCGCAAGAAATTGTCGATACCATCCCGCGGCCTTTCGGTAATCCTCGTCGTCTTTCACGGCCTGTGCGCGGGAATGGGCCGAAAGGGCCAAGCGATAGAGCGCTCCTTTGACCAGGGGGCGGGAACGTGCATGGGCCGCCTCATCATTGGCCCGGTACCAGGGGCTCTTGGAGGAATAGTCCGTCACCAACTGGATTTGCGTCTGTTCGACGACCTCGGGGTTCTTTTGTTTCTCGTAGACCTCGATGATGTAGGACAGGAAAATCGGCGCCATGGGATGAGACGGATGTTGTCGGATAAACGTCCGGTAGGTCTCGATCGCCTGAGAGGATTCCCCCTCCGACATATACTGATTTCCAATCATCACGTAGAGTTCTTTTTCGTAGGGAGGGGATTTTTTATCCTGGAAATACACCGAGAGAGGAGCGGCCCCGCCGAGCATCCGAAACGAGGTCGCCACATAGGTCAGGGCCTCCCAGACCAAAGAACCCTGCTCGGAAGAAAGATCGCTTTCCGAGGTCACCTTCTGATTCACGAGCCGGAGGAAGTTGTCAATCGCCTTTGAGTATTCTTTCATGTTGAAATAAGTCCAGCCGAGTTTGTACTGCGCCTTATCGAGGAAGAAGGGGTCCTTCAATGCTAGGGATTGCTCATAAACCTCCGCGGCTTTCTCATACCGGTGTTGATCAAAATAATACTCGCCCAAACGAAAAGAGGCTTCCTGTCGATAGCGACTGGATGGGTACTCCTTGAGGAGTCGCTCGAGCGATCCAACGGCCCGGTCCCTGTCGCCCGTCTCCGCATAAGCGCGTGAAAGGGCATAGAGTACCTGATCATTTTCATGAAAATCGGAATCAAATCGAAGAAGTTCCTCATAGGCCCCGATCGCTTTCGTATAATCGACCAGAGGCGGCGGCCCTTCGGGGTGGTTTTCATAAGCCTCCATCGCCTTCAGGAAGCGCTGATTCGCGGTTTCAAGATAGAGATCCCCCAACCGCTTCAGGGCCTGTGCTTTTAAAGCCGAATCGACCGAATCGTACCGTTTCAGAAAATTTTCGTACTCTTTCACTACTCCTTCTTTCTGAGCCACCAACGGCTCTTGCCGAAGGGCTTCGATCTCCCGGGGAGTCAACGACGCATCTCCTTCCCCACGCCGCGTATCTTTTCCGTGGCTGCACCCGACAAGCAGGGATAGGCAGAGGCCGATCAAGACGGATTTCATGGCCCGCTCTTCAGATCAAGGATCTGGATCTGGTTCAGCTTAGCCACGGCCGCCAGTTGCTCGATCCGACCCCGTTTTTTGTCCAGGACATGTAGGAGAAGGACCTGCAACGGGGGAACAAGTTTTTTTTGAAGCTCGAGTGCCTTTGCTTTCTTCTCGAGGAGATCTTGGTTGGCCGTCTGAATTCTTTGACGAAATCGATCGATATCCCGTTCCATGGACGGGATCGAAGCCATCAATCGGGTCCGCCGTTCGGACAACACCACCAAGCCTTTCCCGAGCTTTCCCTCGCTTCTCCAAAGATCGTCGATTCTTCCGGGCGCCTCGGTAATCACCCTCCAAAGGAGTTCACCTTGAAACAGGGACAGTCTACGGTTGGCCGCCTCTACTTCTCCTTTCAGTTCCAAGAGATCCGGCGAAGACGCGGCTCCGGACCGGTCGATCGCGGCTTGCAAATTCCTTTCATCCGATTGGCCTCGGGCCAATTGATCGAACTCTTCTTTCTCCCGGCTGGTCGCAAGGGCGATCACATCTTCCTTTTGAATCGCTTCTTCGAGTCGGGCCCGAAGAAGACGTTCTTTTTCTTGAAGCGCCTTGATCGGATCTTCATCCAGAAATCGTTTGAGGGTTGGGAGATGCCTTTGGAAGACCTCTTCTCGGTGGTCAACCATGATTTTAAAAACCCCCATGTCTGCCAGTTTCTGGTCGAGATAGACCATCAGTGAAGAGAGTTCCCGATACCGGTCGATCTGAAACTGAGCCGGGTCGTCGTCGAGCAGAGGAAGCAGCCGGTCTCCCTGAACATCTCCCGATCCGTCGAGCCACTCGACCAATCGATCCCGATCTTGTATGAATCTTCGAAGTTCCCCGATCTCTTTTTCTTTCCGGTCGTAAACGACAAGGGCCTCCCCGTAGCTTTGAAGGGATTTCGCCCATGCGCCCAGTTTCTGAAAACTTCCTCCGATGGGAATCAGCCCTTCCAGTGCATAGGCATGGTCCGGGAATGTCTTGAACAATTCCTGAAAAGGAGGAAGGGCTTCTAGGTACCGTCCTGCATCGAAATCGGCCGACCCCTCCCCGAAAAGGGCATCGGGATAAAAGGGACTGGAGGCCGGGATGGTAGCGAAGACCGTACGGGCTTCTTGATACCGTTTTAATTCAATCAGAAGAAACCCCAGGATCAAGCGACTTTTTTCCGTAAACGCCCGAAGAACCGGATCCCCGTGAGGGTTGATCTCCCCCAGGTTTTTTAGAAGGAGGGTCGATTTTTCGAAATTTTCCAGTCCGACATAGGACTGGGCGACGGCCAACCGTGCAAAGGGAAAGTACCCGCTGGACGGAGGGATCGCTTCCAAGATGCGGATCCCTTCCTGAAAATCTCCCCGGAGATAATGGCTCATCCCGGCGAGGTAGCGGGCCTGATCCATCGATCCAAAGGTTCCTTCTGGGGATAACAACCCGAAGGTATCGATGGCCGACTGATAAAGCGCGCGGCGATACTGAAGCCGCTCGATCAGGACTAGGAGTTGGTCCCGACTGCTCCCCGGCGGAAACTGCCCCACCCATCGGTCAAAAAGAGCGGTCGCCGGACGATACATTCCCCAGGCGATATAAAGCCCTCCCAAGAGAAGCCGTGCATTGTCTAAATTCTTCTCGCTCGCTCCCGGAATCTGCTCAACAAGCTTCAACCGGGTGGCCGAAGTTAGATAGTCTCCTAAAAAGAAATGAAAGTAGGCTTCCTTTTGCAACGCATCCGCCCTTTTATCAAAATTGAACGAGGTGTTTTCCGCGCGGGCAAGAGGAGAGAAAAATCCATGGAGGATGACGCTTTGGAAAATAAGCCAAACAATCAGGGTTCGGCGAATTCCACCGTTGGATCTTTTAATTCCACGTTTCATGGGCAAACTCAGGTTGCTCTTTCGCCGAGCTGTCTCGTATGATGATTTTAATAAAGGAGGCGCCGCTTTCCTTGTTGAAATGAATCGTCTCGGCGCGTTTGTAATCCTTTTCCTGCGGCCCCTTCCCCGTAAAGATCGCAACCAATTGATGGTCGCCGGACTTCACGTTTCCCATGTAGAGGCGTTGAACTCCGCCCTTTCTGAGCGCACCGACCTCACGGTCGGTGTAAAGATAGCTTGAGACCAGCTTATCGTCCAAGTTCAATTTGACCGAATCCAGCGCAAAATAATTCCCCCCTTCCACCGCCAGGAAAACCACGACGGAGGACTCCTCCGGAAACAGCAGGTCTTCCTGAAGGCGGAAAAGAAGCGTGTTCATTTCCACGATCTTTTCCTTGAGATCCTGGACCTGACCGTCGAGGCTCTCGATCTCCTGCCGGGGCGCACTCGCCTCTTCGGCCATGGTAAGACAGAGCGGAAAGAGTAAAAGAACAAGAAGAAAAAAGACGACGAATCGGCTATGCATTTTCATTTCCTGTCCTTCGCTCCTTCCGACTGCAGAGAGGCCAATCCGGAAGATAGATGGATCTTTCCTTGAGCATCCACGATAATCGCTTCCACTCCCTCGAGTCGCTCGACGAGCGCCATCCCCCGCTCCGGGCCCATGATGAAAACCCCCTTGGTAAGGCCATCGGTGGTGGTCGCGTCCTTTGCCAAGAGCGTCACGCTCCGGCAGAGTCTGGCGGGGTATCCTGTCCTTGTATCAATAATATGATGATACCGAACGCCATCCTTTATAAAAAAGCGCTCGTAATCCCCGGAGGTCGACACCGCCCGATCCTGTAAGGGTAATACCGCAAGGATCTTATCCTTATTATCCGGGTCTCGAAGCCCGACCCGCCACAGATCCTTTCCTTTCTTGCCTTTGACCATCATATCCCCTCCCGCCATGATAATGGCATCATGAATCCCATGCTTTGTTAGCACGTCCATGGCCCGATCGACGGCATACCCCTTCCCGATGCCTCCCAGACCGATTTCCATCTCGGGATAGGGAAGAAACACGCTCGAATTCTTTTCATTCAACTGGATCTTCCGATAATTGACGAAGGGAAGTTGCTTCTTGACGGCCTCGGGTGTGGGCATGATCCCGGCCCGAAAGTCCCAGAGTTTGCCGACCGAGGCGAAGGAAATGTCAAACGTTCCCTCGGTGATATCGGAAAACATCAACGACTGCCGGATCACCGAGAACAACTCCCGGCTGACAGGAACGGGGGCCTTTCCGGCCTGTTGATTGATGCGGGAAAGCTCGCTGGTCGGAATAAAGTTGCTCATCATCCTTTCCAGTCGCGAAATCTCCTCGAAGGCCTCCTGAACGGCCCGCTCCATCTCAGAACGGTCGTCCCCGAACACCTTGATGATCACCTCGGTTCCCATGAGGGCCCGATTTTCGCTCACGAGGAATCCGGGGGCCTCCTCTCCGTAGGCCGGGAAGGAAATCAGCAGACCGCCGAGCAGGAGGATTCTAATAATTAAAGCCGAAGTCCGTTTGGAGTACATAAACCCTCTGAGAATAAAGTGCACCGGTCCGCGGATCGGTGAAGTTGTCATAATTGAACACCATCCAACTGTTGCTGATCTGGATATAGGGGTTACGGATTATTCCCCATTGCGTCTGTTTGAGTTTATACTGAAGCGTCAAGCCGACCCATTGATCGTGAAATTGGGAGAGTTCCTTGTCCCGTGCTTTATAAAGCTGATTCGGCGGTAACACGTCCCCATAAAAACTGGCCGCATCCTGCCAGTAGTACTGATAGAAAACTCCGCCAAGCCAATTCAGATAGAAATAGCGTTGAAGCGTAACCTTGACGGTATTGGAGTGAACATCAAACGTGTCCTGATAGTAGCGGTAATCGAGTTGAATCGAACCCAGGATGCCCCCGTAACCAGCATCGGAGCCACCCGAAGGAAATCCGTAGCTGGTCCGGACGGCCCAGGCCTGTCCGGTGCGGGCATCCGGGTAATTTTCAGGTACATACGACCCGATCCCACCACTCGAAACAATGGCGCTACGATAGGGGTTATTGATCAACCCCGCGTCGGCGGTGAGTTCATAATTCAACTGGATCAGCCACCGGGGCGTCACGGACTGTGTGACGCCGGCCGCATAAATCGTCCGATCGAAATTCTTCCATCCAAATGACGGATCATGATTTTTCCCGACCTGGTCCCAGGAGCGGTCCACCTTCAGACTGACCGTCATGTTTTTGTCGAACAGATCGTGCGCCATCCTGACCGAAAGCGTGTCGGACAGATAGTCCGATTCACGGCTGTTGATATAGTCCACCCCGACCAGCGTGTCGCCGCGTAGGATGTCGGTTCCGACGCTGTATTCCGTTCGGGTTTCTTTGAAAGGGCTGGCCTGGGTCACCACATCGATCGAGGCCGAGCTGACGATATCCACAGTGTAACCCGCCTTCAACGTGGCTCCGTTTAAAATATTTTTTTGCACAATGACGGCTGGCCCTGTAACGGTCACCCCCCCTCCGTGGTAGTAATTATAACCGGCCTCGACGTGATCCTGTGCGGGTTCAATCGCCCACGACCACTCGATGGGAAGGAACGTCCATGCGATGAATAGAACGGCCTTCAACAGCTGTCGAAGGCCTCCGGCTTCCCCGCCTGCCCGCCGCGGCAGACCTGCCGGACGGCCCGCCCATCGTGTTATCATCACCTGCAACCGCACCCCCCGCCGGTACCGTTGAACCCGCCCCGCCCGCCTTCCCGAATTTCCCGCACATGTTGATGCCATTGGGCCAGCAACGGGTTGGGGTCAAACTGCATCGTTTCA
>Ga0187773_10000039_pt1 | contig 54930 bp, 48 predicted proteins | sample 0216_BV02_MP05_1_FD_133133 | JGI IMG/M metagenome (GOLD analysis project Ga0187773, IMG submission 133133) | Tropical peat soil microbial communities from peatlands in Department of Meta, Colombia - 0216_BV02_MP05_10_MG | ecosystem: Environmental > Terrestrial > Soil > Wetlands > Peat | place...
CGTACTTCTTCGCCAGCACGTGCGTCATCGCCGCCGTCAGCGTCGTCTTGCCGTGGTCCACGTGTCCAATCGTCCCCACGTTCACGTGCGGCTTGGTCCGCTCAAATTTGCCCTTCGACATGATGTGATCTCCTACGCTTTTCCGGTGGTGCCGTTGGTGCGGATTGAACGCACGACCTCTCCCTTACCAAGGGAGTGCTCTACCACTGAGCTACAACGGCGACGTGCGCTTCATCAAGCCTTGCTTCTCAAAACTCTGGAGCGGGTGAAGGGAATCGAACCCTCGTCGTAAGCTTGGAAGGCTTCTGCTCTACCATTGAGCTACACCCGCGCCGTGAAACCCATTCCGGCGACTCACTCCGCCCAGGCAAGCGATAATCTGGTGGAGGAGGTTGGATTCGAACCAACGTAGGCGCAAGGCCAACAGATTTACAGTCTGCCCCCTTTAACCGCTCGGGCACCCCTCCGAACGAAACAGGAGATTATGCGTAGTTCTTCGGGTACTGTCAACGCGTGCTGGCATACATTTCGCTTCCCCGCGCACTGCGAGTGAAATCCGGATCGATGTCGCGATGAGCGCGCGCGCAAGGCAGCAGCTTGTCCTGATCCCGGGATTGCTCTGTGACGCTCTCGTGTGGCAAGCACAGGTGGCAGCGCTTTCAGACATCGCCGAATGCTGGATCGCCGACCACACTCGCTCGCACACCATGCGCGAAATCGCCGCTCAGGTGTTGCGCCACGCGCCTTTCCGGGAATTCGCCCTCGCGGGCTTTTCCATGGGCGGCTATGTGGCCTTCGAAATCCTGCGGCAGGCGCGCCACCGGGTGCGGAGGCTTGCGCTGCTCGACACGAGCGCTCGCACCGACACTCCGGAGCAATCGCAAAGGCGACTGGGCTTCATTTCGCTTGCCGAGCGTGGCCGATTCCTGGGAGTCACCGACGCCCTGCTTCCCATGCTTGTCCACCCGTCGCGCCTCGGAGACCCGGAGCTAGTGGCCACTATCAAGAAAATGGCTAAAGAGACTGGTGTAGAGGGCTTCATCCGGGAGGAGCGGGCCATCATGAGCCGGACCGATAGCCTGTCCATTCTCAGCAGCATCACCTGCCCGACTCTGGTGCTTTGCGGCAGGCAGGATGCGCTCGCGCCGCTCGAGCGCCACGAGGAGATGGCCCGGGCGATCCCCGGCTCAAGGCTCGAGATCATCGAAGCCTGCGGCCATCTCTCGACTCTGGAGCGACCCGCAGAAGTCAGCGCCGCGCTCAGGCGCTGGCTTTCAAGCTGAAAGATCACACCCGGTGCAGGCCCGTTCTGTCAAATCAAGGCGGGTAAAATGCAAGAAGACATGAATGCGCCCGATCGCCTTCGCGAAATCACTCTGGACGACAAGTACAAGGTCGCTCGCGGGCGGGCATTCATGACCGGCACGCAGGCGCTGGTCCGTCTGCCGATGCTGCAGCGAATTCGCGATCTCGCTGCCGGGCTGAACACCGCAGGGTTCATCTCCGGCTACCGCGGTTCTCCAGTCGGCGGATTCGACCAAGCACTGTGGCGCGCGCAAGAGTTTCTTTCCGAGCACCACATCAAGTTCCAGCCTGGCGTCAACGAGGATCTCGCCGCCACCTCGATATGGGGAACGCAGCAGCTGAACCTCTTTCCCGGGGCGAGGTACGACGGAGTGTTCGCCATGTGGTATGGCAAGGGACCGGGCGTAGACCGCTGCGGCGACGTCTTCAAGCATGCCAATTCGGCGGGAACCTCGAAGCACGGAGGGGTGCTCGTGCTGGCGGGCGACGACCACGCGGCCAAGTCGTCCACGCTCGCGCACCAGAGCGAGCACATATTCAAGGCTTGCTGCATTCCGGTCCTGAATCCGGCAAGCGTCCAGGAATACCTTGACCTCGGCCTGCACGGCATCGCCATGTCGCGCTTCTCCGGCTGCTGGGTCGCCTTCAAGTGCGTGACCGATGTGATCGAATCGGGTGCAGTCGTCGAAATCGACCCGGAACGCGTAAGGATCTCGCCACCCTCGGACTTCGCCATGCCGCCGGGGGGATTGAACATCCGCTGGCCAGACGGCTTTCTCGAGCAGGAGGCGCGGCTGCTCGATTACAAGGTCTACGCTGCTTTGGCGTACTGCCGCGCGAACAGGCTCGACCGCATCGTCTGGGATTCGCCTCGACCGCGCCTTGGCATCGTCACGACCGGCAAGTCCTTCGGCGACACCCTGCAGGCGCTTGCCGATCTCGGCATCGACGAGGAGATTGCACGCGACGTCGGCATACGCCTGTACAAGGTCGCGATGTCCTGGCCGCTCGAGCCGCAGGGTGCGCGAAGGTTCGCCGACGGACTCGAGGAGATTCTGGTCATCGAGGAGAAGCGCCAAGTCATCGAGTACCAGATCAAGGAAGAGCTCTACAACTGGCGCGAAGGCGCCCGCCCACCGCGCGTGGTGGGCAAGTTTGACGACAACGGCGAGTGGTCGATCGCCGCGGGCCAGCCTGCCGGAAACTGGCTCCTGCCCGCGCACTACGAGCTGTCCCCCGCGTTGATCTCCAGGGCCCTCGCAAGCCGCTTCGAGAAGCTCGGCCTGGACAAGTCAATGGGCGAGCGCTACCGCGAGAGAATCTCCTACATCGAGTTGAAGGAGAAGGCTCTCGCCAGGCCGCGCGTCGTGTCGAATCGCCAGCCGTACTTCTGCTCGGGCTGCCCGCACAACACCTCGACACAGGTGCCCGAAGGCAGCCGCGCGATGGCAGGCATCGGCTGCCACTTCATGGCGCTGTGGATGGACCGCAACACGGCAACCTTCACCCACATGGGGGGTGAGGGCGCACCGTGGATCGGCCAGGCGCATTTCACCGATTGTCCGCACGTGTTTGCGAACATCGGTGACGGCACGTATTTTCACTCCGGCCTCCTCGCGATCCGCGCGGCGGTGGCTGCACGTGTCAGCATGACTTACAAGATCCTCTACAACGATGCGGTAGCGATGACCGGCGGCCAGCACGTCGACGGCCCGCTCGACCCGGCGATGATTTCGCGCCAGATCGCCGCTGAAGGCGTGAACCCGATCGTGGCCGTGGTGGATGAAAAGGAAAACCTCCCGGCCGAACTCGACTGGGCACCGGGCGTGACGATCCGGCCGCGCGAGGAACTCGACGCCGTTCAGCGGGAGCTGCGCGAGTTAAAGGGCGTCTCCGCGATCATTTACGTCCAGACCTGCGCAACCGAGAAGCGCCGTCGCAGAAAGCGCTCGGAATTCCCGGATCCGCCAAAGCGCGTGGTGATCAACGAGCTGGTGTGCGAAGGCTGCGGCGATTGCAGCGTCCAGTCGAACTGCCTTGCGGTCGAACCGCTCGAGACCGAGTTCGGCAGGAAGCGCGCCATCAATCAATCCGCGTGTAACAAGGACTATTCCTGCCTGAACGGATTTTGCCCGAGCTTCGTCACCGTGGAAGGCGGCGGCCTGCGAAGAGGCAGGGCGGGGTCCGGCCTGGGCGATGCCGAATACCCGCGTCTGCCTGAACCGCGACAGGGGTCCATGGGCCAGCCGTTCCAGATGCTTGTAACCGGAATCGGCGGGATGGGCGTCATTACCATCGGTCAGATTGCGGCGATGGCTGCGCACCTCGAGGGCAAGGCGGCCACGGTTCTCGACATGAGCGGCCTCGCGCAGAAATTCGGGCCGGTCATGTCGCACGTGAAGATCGCGCTCTCGCCGGGGGACCTGCACTCGGTGCGCGTAGGGACCGGCGCCGCCGATCTCGTTCTCGGGTGCGACCTCGTCGTAACCTCGGGCGCCGAGGCGCTCTCGAAGATGAGGGACAAGGCCACCCGGGTCGTCGTGAACGCCACAGTCTCGCCGACGGCGGAATTCGTGAAGGACCCGGATTGGCTGTTTCCGGGAACGCGGCTGCAGGGGGACATCGTGGAAGCCGCAGGGGCCGGCAATGTCGAGTTCATCGAGGCCGGAAAGCTCGCCACGTCGCTCATGGGCGACGCGATCGCGACGAACATGCTCATGCTCGGCTACGCTTACCAGAAGGGCTGGGTCCCGCTCGCCGAGGAGTCACTGCTTCGCGCAATCGAACTGAACGCGGTCGCCGTCGAATTCAATCGCAAGGCGTTCCTGTGGGGGCGACGTGCCGCGGCCGACCTCTCCCGCGTCGAGCGCCTTGCGGCTCCGGCCGAAGTCGTTTCTATTTCGCAGAGACCCTCCCGCAGCCTCGACGAACTGATCGCGCGCAGGATAGAGTTCTTGGCCGCCTATCAAGATGCGGCTTATGCAGCGCGCTACAGGACGTTGGTCGAACGCGTGCGCGCCGCCGAGTCGAAGCTGGACGCCGGCACCGCGCTTTCCGAGGCCGTCGCGCGCTACTACTTCAAGCTCATGGCCTACAAGGACGAGTATGAAGTGGCGCGCCTTCATTCCGACCGGGAATTCGCAAGAAAGATCGAAGGCATGTTCGAGGGCGACTACCGCCTGAGGTTCCACCTTGCGCCGCCCATTTTCAACAAGCGCGATCCGGGCACAGGCGAGGCCTCGAAATCCGAGTTTGGGTCCTGGATGATGGTGGCGTTCCGCATCCTGGCAAGGCTCAAGGGGCTGCGCGGCACGCCGCTCGACGTCTTCGGCTGGACCGAGGATCGCAAGATGGAGCGGGCCTTGATCGCCGATTACGAAACCACGGTCGCGGAGCTGCTCCGGCGCCTGGATCGACACAACCACGCGCTCGCGCTGGAAATCGCGAGTATCCCCGAGCAGGTTCGCGGCTTCGGCCGCGTCAAGCGCCGGCATGTCGACGCGGCGAAGAAGAGGCAAGCCGAGTTGCTCGCCGCCTTCCGCAAAGAGCAAGCGGCTGTCCGAGCCGCGTAGCGAAGGGTTCGCACATGTCTCTTACTCGCGCCGATCTCGAGGCCGACCGACTCAAGAAAGCCTTCTGCGAAGCCAATCCGGGAGTGCGCGTGCTCAGCGAGGCGGAGCAGGACGCGTCCCTGACAGGGCTTCTCCGGCAGCGGCCCGCGGGATCGGACGTGTGGCTGTTTGGCTACGGATCGCTCGTCTGGAATCCCATCGTCCGCTTTGAGGAGCGGCGCGTCGCGCGGCTCCACGGATTTCACCGCAGCTTCTGCCTCTGGTCGCACGTGAACCGCGGATCGCCGCAGAAACCAGGGCTGGTGCTCGGTCTGGACGCCGGCGGCAGCTGCCGAGGTGTCGCCTTCCGCATCGCCGGCGGGTATGCCCTAGACGAGCTTCGCTTGCTGTGGCGGCGCGAGATGGTTCTGGGAGCCTACGAGCCGCGCTGGGCCAAGGTGGACTTCGGCGATGACAGCATCCAGGCCCTTGCATTCTTCGTCAACCGCTCGCATCCCAGCTATGCAGGCAGGCTGCCGCTCGAGACCGTGATCAAGACCCTGACAAGCGCACGCGGCGAGCTCGGCACGCCTGCCGAATATCTGCTGAAAACGGTGCGCGGGCTTGTCGAGCATGGCGTGCGTGACCCGTATCTGATGGAATTGCGCAAGCGAGTGCTTGCGATGCACCCCGAACTCGCTCACGCGTAGGCGCATCGAACCGAGGCCGGCTCGGGTGCTGAGATTGGGGAGCGCCGCGCTGCGCCGGAGAGCCATTGGCCAAGATCCTGGTAATCGAGAACGACCTCACTTTTCTCGATCTGTTGCGCGTGCATCTCTCGGGCGCCGGACACGAAGTGGCGACGGCGGAGGACGCCGCGTTGGGCTTGCGGGCGATCATCGAAGACGTGCCCGACCTCATCATCCTAGACATCTTTGTTCCGTATCTCAGCGGCATAGAGGTGCTCGAGGCGTTGCGGACCGATCCGGCCACGGTATCGATCCCGGTGGTCGTGCTGACTGGCGCCAGGGATGACGAAATCTTCGCGAAAGCGAGGAAGCTTGGCGCAGCCGAGTATCTCACCAAGCCGGTTCAGCGGGACAAGCTCCTGCAAACCATCGACGCGATCCTCGCCCGGCCGCGCTGAAGGCGGACACGCCCGCTACTCAAGCCCTAGCCTCTTCCCGCAGGGCGCGGCGCAGGATTTTACCGACGTTCGTCTTGGGAAGTTCCTGCCTGAACTCCACGTATTTCGGCCGCTTGTAGCCGGTGAGGTTGGACTCGCAATACTTGCGAATCTCCGCCTCGGTGAGCGCGGGGTCTTTTCTTACGACGAACAGCTTCGGCACCTCGCCCGAATGGGGGTCCGGGACGCCGATGACCGCGCATTCGAGCACGCCCGGATGCGTGACCACCACCGACTCGATCTCGTTTGGATAGACGTTGAATCCCGAAACGAGCAGCATGTCTTTCTTGCGATCGACGATTCTCAGGTAGCCTTTTTCGTCCATCGCAGCGATGTCGCCCGTGGCGAGGAAACCGTCGGGCCCGAGCACCTTCGCTGTCTCGGCGGGGCTGTTCCAGTAGCCTTTCATCACTTGAGGGCCGCGCACGCAGATCTCCCCGGCTTCCCCGAGCGGCACCTCCTTCCCATCCTCGGCCCGCAGCGCCACTTCAGTCGAGGGAAGCGGCAGGCCGATCGAGCCCGTGTAATCCTCGATGTCGGGCCGGTTCATGGTCACCCCGGGCGAAGTCTCGGACAGGCCGTAGGCCTCGATGATGGGGCGGCCCGTCACCTGCTTCCAGTGCTCGGCCACCTGCCTCTGCACCGCCATGCCGCCGCCGATGCTGGCTTTGAGGGTGGAGAAATCAACTCCTGCAAAACCCGGATGGTGCAGAAGCGCGTTGAACAGCGTGTTCACTCCAGTGAACATGCTGAATCTGTGCTTGGAGAGTTCCTTGACGAACCCCGGAATGTCGCGCGGGTTCGTGATGAGCACGTTGCATCCGCCGACCTTCATCATGAACAAACAGTTCGCAGTCAGAGAAAAGATGTGATACAGGGGCAACGCGGTGATCATCACCTGCGGCTGTGCTATTCCGAGGAACGGTCCGATCCACGCCGCGGCCTGCTCCACGTTCGCGAGTATGTTCCGGTGCAGCAGCATCGCCCCTTTTGAAAGGCCGGTGGTGCCGCCCGTGTACTGCAGGAACGCGATGTCCTCGTGACCGACCTCGGCAGGCTTCATCCCCATCCGCGCGCCCTGCGCAAGCACGGGGTTGAAGCGCACTGCATCGGCAATATGCCAGCGCGGAACCATTTTCTTCACCTTGCGCAGCGCGAAGTTGACGATCAGACCCTTGAGCCCGAGCAGGTCACCGAGCGCGGCGACCACCACGTGCTTCACCGGTGTCTTGGCGATGACCTGTTCGAGCACGTGCGCAAAGTTCTCCAGAATGACGATCACCTCGGCGCCGGAGTCCCTGAGCTGGTGCTCGAGCTCGCGGGCGGTGTACAGCGGGTTGACGTTTACGACGATGTAACCGGCCCGCAGGACTCCGAAGATGCTGACCGGGTACTGCAGGCAGTTCGGCATCATCACCGCAACGCGTGTGCCCCTCGCCAGCCCTTTCCCCTGCAGCCAGGCGCCAAAATCCCGCGACAAGCGGTCGAGATCCCCGAAGCTGATTGTCTTGCCCATGTTGGTGTAGGCGGGACGCCCGCGATACTTCTCGGTGCTCTTCTCGAAGAGGTCGCCGATCGAGCGGTACTGGCGGTAGTCGATCTCAGGCGGCACGCCCGGCGGATAGTGCTTGAGCCAGATCTTCTCCATGTATTTCCTCCTGTGCGCCTTCTAGGGGCGCCTGAGGCCTTGCTTCACGCCGCGGGCCTTCCCGCCCGAGCCGCGGATTCAGGTTATCGCATTCGCGCGCCGGACGCTCGCTATCATACTGCTCACGAGCAGAAACTCGCGCCTGGCTTCGCGCGTGGCCGTCTGCCGGCGCAGGTCGTCGAAATTCTTTCTTCGCACCTCTTCCGATTTCTCGTTGAGCCGCTTCAGGTTCTTGATCGAGTACTCCTGAACGTACTCGAGGTTCACCGTGCGGCGCTGGCGCACGTAGAGATCGAGCAGCGAATCGCCCGTCTCGCCGCGGCAGACTCTTCCGAGCTTCTCGGTGAGGCTGAAAGAATCGTGAATGCCGCCGTTCAGCCCGAAGGCGCCCATCGGATTGTTCAGGTGCGCCGCGTCCCCGGCGAGCAGCACGCGCCCCTCACGGAAGCTCTTGGCGACGCGCTGGTGCACCTTGTAGATGCTCTTGTACTTGATCGGGTAGCGCCCTCTCCGGGAAAGAAACCTCTGCATGCGCTGCTCGACCATCTCCTCCGAGAGTGTGACTGGTTCTTCTTCCTCGGGAGGAACCGGGAAGATCACCCGCCAGATGCCCGGCGGACCTTCGTCGGGCATCTTGAAAATCGCCGCCCATTCTTGCGGATCGGCGACATACGCGTTCATCGTGTATCCGTGCGGTGCGTAGTCGTAGGTCGTGCTCGCCACCACGAAGCGCTCGTCCCAGGTGAAGCCGTCGAATTCCACGTCGATGCACCTGCGCACGGTGCTGCGGCCGCCGTCTGCGCCGACCAGCCATTCAGCCTCGAACCTTTGCTCGCCGTTCGGCGTCTGGACGCTCACCGTGACCTTGTCGGCGTCCTGCGCGAGATCCGTGACCTTGTGCGAAAAGCGCACCTCGGCATTCGGGCACTCCTTGAGCTTCTTCAAGATAATGGGCGTGAGGCGGTGCTGCTCCAGGTGCAGGCGGTATGGATACGGTGTGAGGTCGCTGATTTCGGTCACATCCCACTCGACGACGACACCCTCCTTGCGGTCGCGGATCTGCCAGCGCGGCACCCTGATTGCGGTCTTGTGCATCTCCTCGGTAATGCCGTAAGGCGCCATCATCTCGAGCGACGGCGGATGGTAGGTGCCCGCGCGCAGATCGATGGTGAGTCCGGGCTCGGACTCGAGCACGAGCACCGGAACGTCCTGCTTCGCGAGCGCGAGCGCCGTCAGCAATCCAACCGGCCCAGCCCCGGCCACGATGACTTGCGGATTGTTTGCCATTGCCTGACTCTATTCTTCTGCGATGAATTCTAGGTCGCCCTGCGCAAAGCCGCTACCGGTTCGCCAGGCCGACGGCAAAACGCCGAAAAAAGCGCCACATCTCCTCGTTCGCGTCGATCACCCGGGTCGAAGGTCCCAGCCATCGCGTCAGGTAGTCGCGCGTTCCGCCCGGCCACACGTGACCAGCCCCGGTCAGCTTCCACAGGACGACCTCTGCGCCGTCGCGGCATCCGGAGAACACGAGGCGCTCAGCCGTATGCGTTTCCTCGGGTGCGCGCCATTGCCGCTGCTCTGCGAGTTCTGGCGTCCCTCGGCACCCTTCGAATTCGACCCATTGTGCGAGCGTGGCCTCGACAGGCGCGTGCTGTACGCGCGCGTTCGTGAAGGGAAACGGCGGTCCTAGGCCGCCCTGATAGAGCGCGCGCGGATCATCGACGCTGTGGATGTGCATCACCGGCACCGCGCGCCGCGCCGCGGCCGCCCCCGGCGCCACAATCCCAGCGACCGGCGCGATGGCGGCGATGCGCTCAGGCAGGCTGGCCGCGAGCCGATAGGCCATCATGGCGCCGTTGGAAAGGCCGGTCGCATAGACCCGTGTTCGATCGTAGGGGGTGCGCGCGGCAAGATCGTCGAGGAGCGCTGCGACGAAGCCGACGTCGTCCACCTTGTCCCGAGCCGCGGAGCCGCAGCACGATCCGGCGTTCCAGGTGAGGAGCTTTGACTTCAGTCTCCCGGTGCCGAAAGGATACACGGCGACGAATCCCTCGCGGTCGGCAAGGGCGTCCATGTGCGAGTAGCCGCGTTGCGCCTCCGCATTGCCGCCTCCCCCGTGGAAGTTGAGCACCACGGCGGGCAGCGCGCGCCTCGCCAGCGGCGTGTGGACGAGATAGCGGCGTTCGAGACCGCCGGCATGGACGGCGAACTCGTAATCACCCGGTGCGAGGCCTGCTGCCTGGACCAGGCCCGAGGCAAGCAGACCGAGGAGAAGCGTGCTCGCTCTCACCGCTGCGTACGGCGCCCGCCCGCGGCCTGCACGCGGATGAACTTCGCCATGAAGACAGCTCCGACGCCAAGGCTCGCGAATGCCAGTCCCCAGGCAAGCGGGTTCAGATTGCCCCCGGCGAGGTCCAGCACCACGCCGAAAACGAGCGGCGAAACGAAGCCCGCGCCGAAGCCGAGCATCGAATGCACCGCCATGGCCGCGCCCCGGACGCGCTCGTCCGCCCGAGTGACCAGGCCGGCGGTCAACGCCGAGGAATCGCTCATGACCAGCGACATGTGCAGCATCGCGAGCGCGGCAAGCGCGTACCAGGGAAGGAATGACGCAAAGCCGAACAGGCAGGTCAAGAGGCCGGAGGCGAGCATGGCCATCCAGATCCAGCGTTCGCGACCGTGGCGCATGGCGAGCTCGTTGCCGAAGATGCTGGCCGGCGGGCCGAACAGGTTTGCGATCGCGGCGATCGTCACCGCCGACCAGGCGGCGGGCGCTGCGCCTTCCGCGACGCGCAGTCCTTGCACGAACACGATGAAAGCGACCAGCCACGAGCGCGAACCGAACAGCTCCCAGCAATGCACCGCGTAGCCGAAGATGTACGGCCGCACTTCCCGGGCCTTGAGCACCGGGCGGAAATCGAGGACGTGAGTGCCCTGCGGCGGCGCCGGCCGGCGCGGCGGCAGGCCCCCTGTCACCATGAGCCCGGCGATAAACGGTCCGAACGCCGCAAGGCCGAACGCCCAGCGCCATCCCAGCACGTCGGCAATGGCGCCCGAGAACAGGATCGAGAGGCTCGTTCCAGCGCCGAACACAGCGGTATAGAAGGCAACGGCCCGGCTTTGGGTGCGCGCGCCTTCCAGATTGTCGGTGAGCGCGCGCAGTCCCGGCATGTAAGTGCCGGCAATGCCCGCGCCGGCGAAAACCTGCAGCAGCGAGGCCGAGTTGACCCCCTGAGCAAGCCATGCGAACGCGAACAGCGACGCCCCGGCAAGGAGGCTCGAGCCCAGATAGACGCGGCGTGCGTCCACGCGGTCGGTGAGGCTCGCAAGGAGCGGCACGGCCGCCATGTAACCGGCGAAGAACGCGCCGCTCACCAGCCCCGCCTGGGAGTTGTTCATGCCCCACTCGTCCTGAAGCTGCGGCAGCAGCGTCGCGTAGCTGGAGATTCCGGCCATGCTCGCCACATGTGCGATGCACATCCAGGCGATGACGCGAGGAGCGGTTTTTGTTATCACGGCCATTCTCACAATGCCACGGTTCGGTCGTGCGCGCGTGCCGGCACGGCACTCCAGCCGATCGGAGGCCCTTCCCTCGCCGCCGACCGCCGGGGCGAGATTCGTTTACCGGTGCCTGAACTTGGGCTTGCGCTTTTCCAGGAACGCCGCCATGCCTTCCTTCTGGTCTTCGGTCGCGAAAAGCGCGTGGAAAAGCCGCCGCTCGAACAGCATGCCTTCGGCGAGCGGCGCCTCGTAGGCACGGTTGACAGATTCCTTCGCCATCATCACCGAGGGCAGCGAGAACTCGGCGATCTGAGCCGCAATTCCGAGCGCCTCATCGAGCAGCTTGTCGGCCGCCACCACGCGCGAAACGAGCCCCGCGCGCTCGGCCTCCGAAGCGCCCATCGTGCGCCCGGTCAGAATCAGATCCATCGCCTTTGCCTTGCCGATGGCGCGCGGCAGACGCTGCGTGCCTCCTGCTCCCGGCATGACGCCGAGCTTGATTTCCGGCTGGCCGAACTTCGCCGTATCCGCGGCGACGACGATGTCGCACATCATCGCCAGTTCGCAGCCCCCGCCCAGGGCGTACCCGGAAACTGCGGCGATAACAGGCTTGCGCACTGACTTCATCCGCTCCCAGTTCCGCGTGATGTACTCGCCCTTGTAGACGTCCATGTAGCCCCAGGTCTTCATCGCGTCGATGTCGGCGCCCGCGGCGAAGGCCTTGTCGCTGCCGGTCAGAACAATGGCGCCCACGCCGTCGTCGGCTTCAAAGCCGGCAAGCGCCTCGCCCAGCTCGTCCATGAGCGCATCGTTCAACGCGTTGAGCGCCTTCGGCCGGTTGAGGGTCACCAAGCCGACGCGGCCCCGCGTTTCGACGATAATGTTTTCGTATCCCATGCACGTCCCCGGAAAATGGATTGCCGATCGAGCGAGGCGGAATCGAGGGCGAATTTTATCAGGCGGAGCGCTCGGCCGGAACGACTCGAGCCCGCCGCTGCTAGAATCGCCGCAAGACCATGAAACGCGAGGTCGTGGATGTCCGCAGCGCACGCTCCATCAGGAAGCGTGTGGGTGCGGAGGAATGGCAGCTGCGCTGCGAGCTGGCGGCGGCGCACCGCCTGATCGCGCACTTCGTCTCGGTCGACCTCACCTACAACCACATCTCCGCGCGCGTGCCGGGGGCGCTGCGGCACTTCCTCGTCAAGGCCGACAACGTGTTCATGGAACAGGTCACCGCCTCGAACCTCGTCAAGTACGATGTCGACGGCAGGCAAGTCATGGATTCGGGGCACAAGGCGAGCCCGGCCGCCTACAACCTGCACGCTGCGGTGCTGAAGGCCCGGCCCGACATCGTTGCCGCGGTGCACACGCATTCGCCGGCAAACCTCGCCATATCGGCGCAAAAGGGAGGGCTTCGGCCGATCACGCAGCAGGCGATGCGTTTCTACAACCGCATCGCCTATTATCCGAACGAGGTAGATGACACCACGCCCGAGGGCACCGCGATGCTTGCACGCGCGCTCGGCGACAAGTGGGTAATGATCCTCGAGAACCACGGTGCGCTCGTCTGCGGGACATCGCTTGCCGAGGCCTACATCTACCATCACTTCTTCGAACTCGCCTGCCGGGCGCAGGTCGGTGCGCTCGCAGGTGGCGTGGAGATCATCACGCCCGCGCCCGAAGTCTGCGAGGAGCGCGCCGGGAAATTCGGCCGCATCGGGCAGTACCATCGCGGCAGCCGCGACTGGGTGGCGAGCATGGCGCTCGCCGAGAAGCTCTTTCCCGATTACAAGGAGTAGCTGTCATGGCAAAGCGCAGCAACGGCAAATTCGACGTCGGGGGCGTCCTGCTCGCGCAGCCCTTCAAGATCCGGCGTCTTGGGCATTTCGGACTCAACGTCCCCGATCCCGCGGCCTGTCTCGACTTCTATTGCGAGGGGCTTGGCTTCCGCATTTCCGATCCGCTCGACATCGCCGAGGGCCACCCGAAGCGCGACGAGCTGAAGAAGCTCGGCGATACGAACATGTATTTCCTGCGGCACGGAACCGACCATCATTCCATCGTCCTGACGAACGGCACCATCTACAACGCGGCGGGACGCGGTGGTGAGATTCCGGCTGACGTCACCGTCAACCAGATGACCTGGCAGGTCGCGAGCCTCGCCGAGGTGTCGGGCGCGGTCGACTGGTTCAACGCCAAGCACGTGCGCATCAGCCGCGTCGGCCGCGACATGCCGGGATCGAACTGGCACTGCTACCCCTACGACCCGGAGGGCCACCGCAACGAGCTCTACTACGGCATGGAGCAGATCGGGTGGGCCGGCCTCTCGAAGCCGCACGCGATGCACGAGCGCGGATTCCGCGAGCGGCCTCCGCTGCCGCAGATTCCGGAATATGAGGAAGTGAGGCAGAGCGTGGAGAAGGGCGTGGATCTCCAGTCGGGGTTCCGGCACCCGGAAACGATGCCCGCGAAGTACGACGTCGACGGCATCCTGCTGCCGCGCCCGTTCAAGATCGTGCGCCACGGGCCCGTGCGGCTCTTCTGCCATGACGTGCGCAGGATGGAAAGCTTCTACACCGAGATACTCGGCTTTGCGCGCACCGAGGTACTCTCTTGGAAAGGCCATCGCTGCGTGTACCTCCGCTGCAATACCGAGCACCATTCGCTCGCGCTCTATCCGATCGCGCTTCGGAAGAAGCTCGGCCTCTCGCCCCACACCACGGTGATGAGCTTCGGCGTGCAGGTCGCCACCTACCGCCAGTTGCGCGCGGCGATCGAATTTCTTGAAAGACGCGGCGGGAAATTCATCGAAATTCCCCCAGTGCTCCTGCCGGGCATCGACTACAGCGCCTTCGTGCTCGATCCGGCCGGGCACGCGATTCAGCTCTATTACTACATGGAGCAGGTCGGCTGGAACGGCCGGCCGCGACCGAAGCGAAAGCTCGCCCCCTCGAAATTCGGCAAGTGGCCCGAGGCGGTCGAGGCGAAATCCGATACGTATGCGGGCGAGCCCTATCTCGGGCCCTGGGGCTGAGCCGGCTCACCGAACACTCCCTTACTCCTTACTGAATGTGCGCGATATTCCCGCGGATCTCACCGGTCGGGCAGCCGTCCATCGTGCTGTGAATATTGAAATAGAGACTGTCCGCCGCGAAGGTCGCGAGATTCTGCCCTGTCATCTGCGCTCCCGCGACGGTCGGGTAGGCAAACGTCGCCCCAGCAACGAACGGGATGATGACCCCGCCGTTGCTCGCAGGTCCCGTAGACGTATGGATATGCGCCGCGTCGGCGTTGGCCACGTTGTGTGTCATGTACGAAATCAGGATGGTGCCCGTAGCCTGATCCGCGACTACGGTTCCTGCTCCGGTCGTTGTGATACCCGTGCAGGTCAGATCAGGTTGGAATTCCTGGGCAAAGTTCAAGGTCGCCACACCGGCGAGGACTCCACCCTGGGCGTTGATCGGGCCCCGGATCTCGCCAGCTGCGTGCCCCGCAGTCAGCACGTTGAAATAGAGCTCGCCCGCGAGCAGGGAAGTGATCTGGTCCGCGGCGCTAAGGCTCGTCCCCGCAGGTATGAAGAACGTATGGCCGTCACCCGCGGAAGTCAGCGTAATGATCGCAGGATTCACCGAGTTGCCTGTGGGATTTCCGGTGGGCGCCTGAAAGATGCCGACACTGATCGGCGTGATACCGAACACCGTGACGCCGCCAGTGACGGCGGTGCCGGTCGGGTCGAATATGATCCCACCGAGACCGCTTGCTCCCGTCGTGACGGGCGGGTTTTCCTGCGCCCCATTTAGGCTCGTTGACCGAACGACCGTCTGCGTGGTCTGCGCCCCGCACGTGATCGCCACATTCATCACGTTCGTCAGACCCATCGTGCCAGCCCCGTTTGCGACGGTGCAGCGGTCATTAGCGTCCACCACCTGCACATTGAAGGTGCCGCCGTACACAACCATGGTTCCGAAGGTGAAAGGACCGTTAGTCACCGACATGTCGCTCCCGCCGTTCAGCTTCAGCACGACTGCGCCCGTGGCGCCTGTCACCGTTCCGCCGACGCTGTACGAGGGATTCGTGGATCCGCCCATGGACCCATACCCGCCGCTTCCGCCGCAGGAGACGATCAGGGCAGCGACGGTACACGCGAACAAACCCATCAAGAAGTTCCTGGGTTGATTCATGACTGTCTCCTTTCGAGTTTCGTTCAACAGCCTGTAGGGAATCCGCTACCGCGTGCGGCGCTGAACGCAGGACGCGCTGCATTTCATGCTCTTCGCGCGGTGAAGAGCAAGATCGTTAACAGAGCTCTGGGGGAATTATTCCGCCGGCATGGAGGGCCGGCGTTGTCACACTTTTGAAACGTTCGGGCGCCGGAGCGCGATCGCGGGCGGGACTCGCGACCCTAGCCGCACACCGGCGGCAGCCCGATCGGGTGCGCGGCCTCGACGAACTTCGCCGCGCTGAGGATCAGCGGCTCCGAGAACCGCGGCCCGACGATCTGCAGCCCTACCGGCAGCTTCGCTGACGTCAGACCGGCCGGCACGCTCACCGCGGGCAGCGCCGCGAGCGACACGAGGAAGGTCGGCGCAATCCAGTCGATGTAGTGCTGCAGTTTCCGGCCGTAGATCACGTCCGGATAGTTCTTCTCCACCGGAAACGGCGGAACCGGCGCCGTGGGCGTGAGCACGAGATCATATTTCTCGAAGAGCCCGCGCCAGCGATGCCAGATCTCGGCGCGCTTGTGCTCGGCACGCGCGACGTCGGTGATCTTGAGCGCGAGCCCGGCGCGGATGTTTCCCGCGAGGTTGTCGCCGAGCTCGCCGATCCGGTCCAGGCGGTCGAGGTGATTCCCGAGCATCGCTTCGCCGCGCAGCGCGAGGAAAGCATCGCGCCCGTCGGCTAGGCTGATCTCGATCTCGTCGACCGACGCGCCGGCGGTGGCGAGATCGCTGGCCGCAGTGCGGCACATACGCTCGATTTCCGGATCGACGCCGATGGCGGCGATGTCGGGCGCATAGGCGAGGCGCAGCTTCTTCAGGTGCTTGGCGTCCGCGACACGCTCGCGAGCGCTCCTCCAGGGCGCGCCGCAGGAGAGCGGTGACTTGTGCGAAAGCCCGGTCATCGCGTCGAGCAGCAGCGCGCAGTCTTCCGCGCTGCGTGCCATCGGCCCCGCGACGCTCTGGTCGTGCCAGGGAAGTGTGGCCGGATGCTTGGGAACGAGGCCTGCAGTGGTGCGCAGTCCCACCACGCCGCAGAAGGCCGCGGGGGTTCTCAGGCTCCCGCCGAAGTCGGTGCCTTCGGCGAGCGGCACCATGCGCGCGGCGAGCGCCGCCGCGCCGCCGCCCGTCGAGCCCGAGGCCGAAAGGGCGGTGTTCCAGGGATTGCGCGTCGCGCCAAACACCTTGTTGACTGTGTTTGCGCCGGCACCGAACTCGGGCGTGTTGGTCTTTCCCAGCACGATCGCGCCGGCTGCCTTGAGCCGCATCACCACTTCGGCGTCCGCGGTCGGCACATGCTCGGCAAAGAGCGTCGAGCCCCAGGTGGTGCGGATCCCCGCGGTCGGCGTGAGATCCTTGATGCCGACCGGCACCCCGTGCAGCGGCCCGAGCTTTTTTCGCTTCATCACCGCCACTTCCGCATCGCGCGCCCAGCCGAGGGCCTTCTCGGCGGCGACCGTGCAGAAGGCGTTCACCTCGGGATTGAGCCTCTCGATCAAGGCGAGATGCGCCTGGGCCACTTCGAAGGGGCTCGTCTTCCTCGCGCGGATGAGGCGCGCGAGCTCGACGGCCGGGAGTCGGGTGAGATCCTTGGACATGAGAGGATGAGCGAGCAGGAGCCCTTGGGCGATGCGACCTCGCGCAGCACATCATATACTTCCGTGCGACTAAGCTTAGCCGCAGCCCCCGAACAATCGCAACAGGGGATCGGGAGGGCCATGAGGCAGCACAACCAATACGAGTTGCTCGGGGAAAGGCGCTTCCTCCCTTTTTTTCTCACCCAACTCCTCGGGGCTTTCAACGACAACGTCTACAAGAACGCCCTGATCATCCTTCTTGCCTTTCATGCTGCAAGCTTGAGCAGCCTCGGCGCAAATACCCTGTCGAATCTCGCCCAGGCGCTGTACATATTGCCGTTCTTCCTCTTTTCCGCGACCGCCGGGCAAATCGCCGACAAGCTGGAAAAATCCTTCCTGATGCGACTGGTCAAGCTCGCGGAGATCGGGATCATGGTCCTGGGCGCAGCCGGGCTCTATACGCGCAGTCTCTCCCTGCTGATGACGGCCTTGTTCCTGATGGGTGTGCACTCCACGGTGTTCGGGCCGGTGAAGTACGCCTTCCTCCCCCAGCACCTCAGGCAGGAGGAAATCGTCGGCGGCAACGGCTTGGTGGAGATGGGAACTTTTCTCGCCATCCTCCTTGGAACGCTCCTCGGCGGATACCTGATCGCCGGCGGATCGGCCGGGCCGGCAGCGGCCACCGTGGTGGCTCTCGCCGTGCTGGGTTATCTGACGAGCCGGCGGGTACCGCATTCGCCAGCCGCCGCGCCGAACCTCGCGGTCAGTTGGAATCCGCTCTCCGAGACGTGGCGAATCCTGAAGTTCATGCGGGGCAATCGCCCGGTCTTTCTCTCCGTCCTCGGCATTTCCTGGTTCTGGTTTCTCGGTGCGATGTACCTGTCGCAATTCCCCGTCTACACGAAGGACATTCTGTTCGGCAAGGAGGAAGTGGTGAGCGTGTTGCTTGCCGTGTTTTCCATGGGTGTCGGCATCGGCTCCCTGCTGTGCGAGCGGCTCTCCGGCCGCAGGGTCGAAATCGGCTTGGTCCCTTTCGGCTCGATCGGTCTCACCGTGTTCGGCGTCGATTTCTACTTTGCGGGCACGGGTCTCGCCGTGCATGCGCCGGTGGGAGCAGGGGATTTCCTCTGGAACCCCGCGCACTGGCACATCCTCGCCGACCTCGCCTTGATCGGGATCTTCGGCGGCTTCTACATCGTGCCCCTGTATACGCTCATCCAGACCCGGTCCGAGGCGAGCCATCGCTCGCGCATCATCGCCGGCAACAATATCCTCAACGCGCTTTTCGTCGTGTGTGCCGCAGTCGCGGCGATCGCGCTGCTCGATCTGGGCTTGAGTATTCCACAGTTGTTCCTCTCCGCTGCGCTGTTCAACGCGATTGTCGCGATCTACATTTACACGCTCGTACCCGAGTTCCTGATGCGCTTCCTGATATGGCTGCTCGTGCACACCGTGTATCGCCTGGACAAATCTGGGATCGAGCACATCCCGGAATCGGGGCCGGCTGTCCTTGTATGCAATCACGTCAGCTTCGTCGACGCGCTGGTGATCGCCGCTGCCTGCCCGCGACCGGTGCGCTTCGTGATGGATCACCAGATTTTCAACCTTCCGGTGCTCAGTTTCGTCTTCCGTACCGGCCGCGCGATTCCGATCGCGCCCGCGCGCGAGGACCCGGAAGCGCTCGAGCGCGCATATGATCAAATCGCCAGGGCCCTGGAGGAGGGAGATCTGGTCGGGATCTTTCCCGAGGGCAAAATCACCTACGACGGAAACCTCAATCCGTTCCGTTCAGGCATCCGCCGCATCGTCGAGCGCACTCCGGTCCCCGTGGTGCCGCTCGCGCTGCGCGGGCTGTGGGGAAGTTTTATCTCGCGGCACGGGGGCCCGGCGATGACGAGCTGGGGCCGCATCGCGAAGCGGGTCTTTTCCCGGGTTGGTCTGGTCGCGGCACCGCCGGTCCCCGCAGCCCAGGTCACCCCCGAGGCTCTTCAAGAGATCGTGCTGAAGCTGCGCGGAGACTGGCTGTAGCCGTCGGGTGGCGACTCCGGTTCCCTAACCTAGGGACGGGGTGCCCCGGGCGAATCCTTCTGCATGGCACCTCGAACAAACCGAGCTCCGAAGTCCGCATCGCCCGCAGTTCGATCGATTTGTCCGACAAGCTCGCGTGCACGGGCTCGGACAACTCTCCGCGACCATCGCGAAACTAAGAGTCGAAGAACTTCTGTTGCTCTTCGACGAAGAGTCGCATGCGGCCTCTTGCACCGATTGAAGTTGTAGGCGCGTCTTCAAGATTCAGAAATGGTTCTTGTTTTCGTTCGGGTCACTGTAAGTATTCTGTCAGCTAGTGCTTGAAACAATTTGAAACACACGCAGGTCCAAGCGTTGTGCGTAGCTCCCAGCATGGTCATTCCCCACGAATAATTATCCCCAGGAGGCAGATGTGAAGAAGATTCTCCCATTGAATCCACGTCGCGCGACCACGGCGGCGCTCTGCGCCCTGCTCGTCGGTCTGGTCTCAACGGGCACGGCGGAGGCCGTTCCCTCTTATGCCCGGCAAACCGGCATCGCTTGCCAAGGCTGCCACACGGTTTTTCCCGAGCTGACGCCCTTCGGCCGGTCATTCAAGCTGAACGCGTATACGATCGACAACCTTCCCCAGGTGCAGGGCATCTCGTCCTCCAAGGAATACGAGCTCCTGTTGAATCAGGTCCCGCCGTTTTCTTTCATGTTTCAGACTTCGTTCACGAAGACCGCAACCGCGGTACCCGATGGGGCCATACCCGACGCAAACGGCCAGAACGGCCAGGTGCTGTTTCCGCAGCAGGCGAGCCTCTTCTACGCTGGAAGAATCGCGCCCAACTTCGGTGCCTTCGTCCAGATGACCTATGACAGCCAAGGCGGAGCCATCGGCTTGGATAACACGGAATTTCGCTACGCGAAGCAGGTTCCTTCGGTCTCCGACGGTCTGACCTACGGTTTTACGCTGAACAACAATCCAACCGTGCAGGATGTCTGGAACAGCACCCCCGCGTGGCAAACGCCTTTCGACCAGAGAACGAGCGCTGCGCCCGTGCCCGGGGCGGTGACAATGATCGACGGGGGCCTCGCCGATCTAGGTACCGCCGGGGCGACCGGGTACGTATGGTGGAGAAACTCGATCTACGGGGAACTCGGCTTCTACCGCTCCTCTCCGCAGGGATTCTCGCATGCAAACGGAAACGCGGGGCCGCTCGACAGCACCAACGCCGCCGGAACCATCGTGGGCTACGCGCCCTATTGGCGAGTCGCCTACGAGCACCAGTGGGACCGGAATTCGCTTTCTGTCGGCGCATACGGCGTGACCGTGAAGGTCAGCCCCGAGGCGCAGCCTGTCGGCTCGCCCACCAACAAGTACGTCGACACCGCGCTCGACGGCCAATACCAGTTCATCGGCGATGAGAACATCTTCTCGCTGCAGACGACCTACATCAAGGAGAAGCAGACTCTCGATGCGACCTTCGCCGCCACCGGCTCTGAAAACCCGAGCAACGACCTGAAGACTTTCCGGCTGGGCGGAAGCTATTATCTGCGGCGCACTTACGGAGGCGCGCTGGGTTATTTCTCGACGAACGGCAGCTCCGATGCGCTGTTGTACGCGCCGGCGGCCCTGACTGGCTTCGCGAACAACAGTCCCAACAGCAACGGCTGGATCGGGGAGCTCGACTACGTGCCGTGGCAGAACGTGAAGCTCCTCGCGCAATACGTGAGCTACACGAAATTCAACGGTGCGAGCAAGGACTATGACGGGAGCGGCCGGAACGCGAATTACAACAACACGCTCTATCTGCTCGGCTGGTTCGCGTTCTGAGAAGATCATCCAGAAGAAAGGCGATCACAATGAAACCCAATCTAACACTGGCTCTCGTGCTTGCGACGATCTCCTGCACAGCGCCTTCGCTGCGGGCGCAGGAAACGGATCCTGCCAAGATCGCGTCGCAGGTGTGCGCGTCCTGCCACGGGCCCAGAGGCGACAGCATCTCGCCCGCGTTTCCGAAGCTTGCCGGACAGCGCGCCGAATATATCGAGAACGAGCTGAGGGCCTTCCGCGACCGCACCCGCGGCGATCCGATGGCGCAGGCCTACATGTGGGGGATGACTTCCCAGCTCGGGGACGAGGAGATCAAGAGACTCGCCGTGTTCTATTCCCAGCAGAAGCCGCCGCGAGGCAAGCCGGCGTCTCCCAAGCTTGCTCAAACGGGCAAGAGCATCTATGAAGGCGGCATCCCAAGCGCAAAAGTCCAAGCCTGCGCTAGCTGCCACGGCAAGAACGGCGAAGGCAACGCGACGTTCCCGAGGCTCGCAGGGCAGCATGCCGAGTATCTCGTGAAGCAGCTCGTCCTTTTCAAGGATGCGCTGCGCCAGGGCAGCAACGCGCCGATCATGCACGACATCAGCACTGGGATCTCGTTCGAGCAGATGGAGGCGGTCGCCGCTTACATCGCGTCCAAATAGCCGCAAAGCGTGTTTCCCGCAATACGCCGCGCCCGGAGCCCAATTCCCTCGCTTCTCGGGTGCGGTCTCGTTGCCGCGCTGACGGCGTTTCCCGCCATAGCGGACGAGAGCGATGAGCTTACGCGCCTTCGCGAGCGGGCGGCGCAGCTCCGGCAGGAGCTAGGGGAAGTCGAGGCGAGGATCGGGGCGCTTGAGAATCGGGATGCCGCCGAGCCGAAGGAGAATGGGCGCGCGGTGCCCCCGCGCCGCCCCGACCCACCCGCTGCCGCGCTTCTCCCCCTCGCTTCGCTGAAGCAGAACTGGTCACGGGTTCGACCGGGCGCTCCGCAGGACGAGGTACGGGAGCTGCTCGGTGAGCCGCAGAAGATGCTGCGGATCGACGGAGCGCCCGTCTGGCTTTACGCCTATCCTGGAATCGGCCGAGGCTCGGTGTTCTTCGACGCGGACGGAAAGGTATCGAGCGCTCAGTCTCCGAGCTTCGGATGGTGATCGGGCCACGAGCCCGCTCCCAGCAGTTCACCGCGCGGCGCGCGCTTCGATCAGCTCGCGCAAGGGCCCGGGCAGAAATCCTCGGAGCCTCGCGGACCACTGCGCCTCGCGGCGCTGCCACATCACACCTAGAGCGATGATCGCGAGCCCCACCAGAGACAGCGCGAGCGGGAAGACCATGCTGTCCTTGAATACCCGGTAGGAAAGGTGCCCGAGGTAGCCCGCGACGCCCAGGCCCCCGAACACCGCGAACACGCGCCGCCCGAGCACCGCGCCGACGAGGATCATGAGGACGTTGACCCCGCAATAGGCGAGCTTCCCCCATTCGTTCCCCGAGTCCATCAGCGAGAGCCCGCCCCAGAAAGTGAGCACGCCAAAGAGATAGAGCCAGAAGGCGTAGTCGCGGGAGAAGCGCGAGCGCAGGTCCACCCAGAAGGCGAGAAGCGTCATCGCGAGGCCGAACCAGAGCGAAATGAACTTGCGGATCTCCCAGTCGTAGACGCGCTCCTGCCCGAGCAGATAAGGCACGAGATCCATGCTCATGTACCACAGGGTGACCGCGATCGGCATCAGCATGAAGGGAAAGCGGTAACGCCAGAGGAGCGCGGCGCCGATCCCGAGCGTGCCCAGCTCCATCATGATCCAGCGCCAGTCGATGAAGACATGATAGTCGCGGTAGGGCTTCCCCTCGCCCCAGTAGCCGAGCGCCATCTGCGCGAAGAAGATCGCGAGCGGGACCATCACCACCGCGAGCGTCGCAAGGATTCCGGCGGGGATGAAAAGCTGCTTGCATTCCAGGAGCCAGTGCGTCAGCGCGAGCGCGAGCACGGCGTAGCAGATCGAGATGAAGAACCCGCCCCAGCCGCCGAGCACGTTCCAGCCGAGGGTCATGAAGAGCGACATCGCGCCGATCGCGATCATGCCGCCGAGGTAGTAGAGGACGTGGACGAAGGAAAAGCGCGGCTGCTCCTGGGAGGGCGGGCTTTGCTGGCCGGCGAGAAAAGCCGCCAGGCGGTCCGCCTGCTGCGCGTTGAGGATGCCTTCGCGGACTGCGCCGTCGAGCTCCGACCGGCGAACAATGCTCATGCGTAGGGCCTCCCCGGCCTTGTCATGTCGAGATGATAGACCTGCTCGAAGCCATGCGGGAGCGACTCAGCTACGCCGCCAGCGCCTCGCCGCGCTCCACCGGCAGCCCCGACTCGGATCAGTCCTGCTTGCCGCGCGGCAGGTGCCCGTCGCGGTACTTCTCGGGGAAGGGCCTCGCTTGGAGTTCCTAGAAGCGCACCAGGTAAGCAAGCGAAACCTGGCTCACGGTGTAGCGAATGTCGGACGCCGATCCATAGCCCGACGGGTGCAGGGGCTTCGATTGCGCGTAGCGCCAGGACAGGTCGAGAGAATGCTTTTCCGCAAAGGCATGGTTGTAGCCCAGCGTCGCGAGCCCCGTGTTCGCCTGGAAGCGGTAGGCGAAGTACCCCTTGTCGGTGAACGCATCGTCCTGAACGATCGCATCGGCCGTATCGACTCGGGCTAGCGATTGGGTCCCGCTCGAAACGACGTCGCCCCTGCGATATTCGGCTCCCAGATACAAGGTGTCCCAGCGACCGAGGCTCCAGTCGAGGTTGCCGCGGAGCGAGGTGCTCTTCGTATCGAAGACCGTGCTCTTTCCGTCGCCGATGTTCTGCTGCAGGGCGGCGAAGAGCTGCATGCGGTCGGTGACGGGCTTCAGCACCGAGAGCCCGAATGCGTGCCGGTAGCCGTCGCGCAGCTCCGAGTCGTAGTATTCCGCCTGGGTGCGGAAATACAGGCCGTAGGTGGCAGCGGCGAATTCGCCCGAGGAACGGAACTGGAAATCGCCCTGTCCGCCGATGTAGGCGTGCGAAAGACCAGAGTAAGTGCCGAATCTTTCGCCACCCGCGAATGCCTGGATCACCGCGCGCGTGCGCGCTGACACCGGCAGCACAAATCCCTTGCCCACGCGGACTCCCAGGAAGCGGTCGGAAAGCGCCTCGTCCGAGGAGCTGCGCGAGACGTTGTTGTCCGCCGTGAAGCTCGCCTCCACGATCGTGGCGGTGAACTCCGCATCCGCCCCATGTGCGATTGGGGGCAGCACAGCAGCCCCGGCGAGCGCCGTCGCGGCGGCGAAACTCCTCCGCCTGCTACGGATACTCCCGCCGCGGTGCATTGTAGTCGTTCATCGGGAAGACAAACGGGGGCGTGCGGCCGACCAAGGCCTCGATCAGCATGAGCTCCTGGTCGGTATGGTTGATGAAGGGCGCGCGGCGGATACTGTTCCCCGCACTGGCCTTCGCCGCGATGTAGAGCGGTCTGTTGTGGTGGGTTGCCGCGACGGTTTCCTTGCTCTGCCGGTCGTTGTTGGCGGTGATGTCGGCAACGCCGTAACAGGTGCAGAAGTAGGTCTGCTCGGGGTCGCTTTCGGCGTACACGCCCGTGCCGCGCACGCCGATGGTCGCAGTGGCGGTGACGATGCGCGTCGGCCTGCCTCGGCCGAACACCGAGAGCAGTTTTCCGGTCGCCAGGCGCAACGCGGTCTTGAGCGGCGAGCTGGGCGGCGGATTTTCGATCACCACGCGGCTCTCGCCCCGCAGGATGAACGCCTCTTCGGCGAGCACGAACACGAGCTCTCCGCCGGGCGCGGTCTCCACAACGTCACCGGGCTTGATCGGCGTCGCGAGCGTCGCCTCGCGGCTGTTGACGAGAACGCGCCCGGAAGCGCGGTAGATCGACTGTCCCGCAGGAAGCCGGCGAGGTGTCGAGCCGAAGACGCTTTGCGCGGCCGCGCCCCAAGGCGCCGAGAAAAAGCCCGCCGCCAGCGCCTGGATCAGAATGCGGCGTCGCGGATCATCGAATTGGTCAAAAGGCTTCACAGCGACAGATTCCCTCCCGAATCGTCCGCGATGCTCAGGCCCTCACGGGGCCCGCCCATCGGTCGTTCGATCCTAACACAGTTTCACCGGGATCCGATGCCCCGCGGAGGGACAGCCCGAACGCTGGGGTAGAATCGCGACTCCGTATACGCGTATACAGCGCGATGTCCGCCCCATCCCCCAGAAAGCAGACCGAAGCCTCGCAGTCGAACTTCATCCGCCAGATCGTCGAAACCGACCTCATGGCGGGCAAGTACGCCAAGCGGAAATGGAAGGGCAAGCCCGGCTCGGCGCTCTCCCTCGACGGAGCGCCGCTCGACCCCGCCAAGATCCGCACGCGCTTCCCGCCCGAGCCGAACGGCTACCTGCACTACGGCCATGCCAAGTCGATTTGCCTGAACTTCGGCCTCGCGCGTGACTACGGCGGCGTCTGCCACCTGCGCTTCGACGACACCAATCCGTCCAAGGAAGAGCAGGAATACGTCGATTCGATCCGCGACGCAGTCAGGTGGCTGGGCTTCGACTGGGGCGAAAACCAGTACTACGCGTCAGACTACTTCGAATACCTGTACCAGTTCGCCGAAGAGCTGGTGCGGCGCGCCCACGCCTATGTGGACAGCCTCACCGCGGACCAGATGAGGGCTCTCCGCGGCACGCTCACCGAGGCCGGCAAGAACAGCCCCTACCGGGGGCGCTCCGTGGAGGAAAACCTGACCCTGCTGCGCGAGATGCGCTCGGGCAAGTTCAAGGACGGCGAGCACGTGCTGAGGGCGAAGATCGACATGGCCTCGCCCAACATGAACCTGCGCGATCCGGCGATGTACCGAATCCGCCACGCCGCCCACCACCGGACCGGCGATGCCTGGTGCCTCTATCCGACCTACGATTGGGCGCACGGGATTTCGGATGCGCTCGAGAACATCACGCACTCGATCTGCACCCTCGAGTTCGAGGATCACCGGCCCCTCTACGAATGGTTCAACGAACGTCTCGCGGAGGAATGGACCGGGTACGATGGCGTGAAGAGGCCCGGCCTGCTGCAGCGTCCGCTGCCGCAGCAGATCGAGTTCGCGCGGCTCAATCTCACCTACGTCGTGCTCTCCAAGAGAAAACTGATCCAGCTCGTCGAGGAAGGGCACGTCGATGGCTGGGACGACCCGCGCATGCCGACGCTGGCGGGCGCCCGGCGGCGCGGCTTCACGCCCGAGGGTTTTCGCCTCTTCGCCGATCGCATCGGTATCGCCAAGGCCGACTCGTGGATAGAGTTCTCGGTACTCGAAGACTGCATGCGCGAGCATCTCAACGAGGTCGCGCCGCGCCGCATCGCCGTACTGGATCCCGTCAAGCTCGTGATCGAAAACTACCCGGAAGGAAATGAAGAGGAGTGCGAGGCGCCCAACCACCCCCAGAAACCCGAATGGGGCAGGCGCAAGATCCCATTCTCGCGGGAGCTGTGGATCGAGCGCGAGGATTTCGCCGAGACGCCGCCGAAGGGCTACTTCAGATTGTTCCCCGGGAACAAGGTGCGCCTGCGCTACGGTTACGTCGTCGAGTGCACGGGCTACGACAAAGCCACGGACACGGTGCGCTGCAGATACGATCCCGGCACGAAGTCGGGCACACCCGGTGCGGAAGCCGTGAAAGTCAAGGGCGCGATCCACTGGCTGAGCGCGAAGCACGGGCACGCGGCGGAGGTGCGCCTGTACGACCGCTTGTTCCGGGTGCCGCACCCGGGAGCGAACGACAGGGATTTTCTGCAGGATATGAATCCGGATTCGAAGAAAGTGATCAGGGCGCAGCTCGAGCCGGCGCTCGAGAACGCGAGGCCCGAGGAGATCTTCCAGTTCGAGCGACACGGCTACTTTGTCGCCGATCGCATCGACTCGAAGCCTGGCAAGCCAAGATTCAACCGCGCCGTGACGCTCAGAGACTCATGGGCCAAGGGTCCTGCGCCGTGAAGGGAAAATGCTACAGTCCCCGTCCCACCTGCGGCGGGCTGCAGCGAAAAAGAGGGAGGCTCTAGACGGGCGGCTGGATCCGCAAGCGCTGTTCTTCAAGGAGGGGACCATGGCAGGAATCGTTCGAGCGTTGCTCTTGGCCCTTGCCGTCGTGGCGGGTTCGGCCTGGGGCCAGTCGTATCCCACCCGCCCGGTTCGCATCATCGTGCCGGCGGGTCCCGGCGGCCCGGACGTCGTGGGACGCATCATCGCCGCCAAGCTCACCGAGCAGATGGGCCAGACGTTCTTCGTCGAGAACCATCCGGGGGCCAACGGCATCGTGGGAGCGGACATGGTGGCGAAAGCGGCGCCCGACGGCTACACGCTCATGGTCTATTCGAGCGGCCTGGTAAGCAACAAGAGCCTCTACAAGAAACTCCCCTACGATACCGAGAAGGATTTTGCCCCGATCAGCAACCTCGTCGATAACGGCGGTCTTTTCATCACCGTCAACCCCTCGGTACCCGCAAAGACGCTGCAGGAGCTGATCGCGCTCGCGAAAAAGCCCGATGCCCATCTCGCCTACAGCACGCCCGGGGTCGGCAACACCTGGCACGTCGCCACCGAGGTCTTCAACCACTATGCGGGAACGAAGCTGACCCATGTACCGTACAAGGGCGGCGGGCTCGCAGCGGCGGCCCTCGCCTCGGGAGAAGTGCAGGTGATGCTATCCTCCCCTGCGCCGGTCATGCAGTACATCAAGAACGGCAAGGCGCGCGTGCTCGCCTATACGGCGGCGAAACGCTCTGCCGCGCTGCCCGATGTCCCGACGACGGCGGAAGCGGGCCTGCCCTCGTTCCAGATGGATGGCGGCTGGTTCGGCATGTTTGCTCCGGCGAATACGCCGGCAGCGATCGTCGACAGGCTGAACCGCGAGGTGCGCAAGGTGCTCGCCGATGCGGCGGTGGTAAAGAGACTGCATGGGCTGGGCGTGCAGCCGGCCCCCATGTCCCCCGAGGAATTCGCGAAGTACCTTCGGGAGGAAATCGCGAAGTACGCCAACTACGTGCGGCTCGCCGGCGTCCAGCTCGAATAGCGGCGAGTCCCGCTGGCCCGGGCGCCCCTGTGGGGCCGGTCAGGCGCCCAGCTGTGCCTTGACCGCGGCGACAAGGGTTCTGCGATCCACCGGCTTCGAGACGACCGCATTCGCGCCAAGCGCTTTCGCGCTTCCGAGCGACATGCCCTCCACCGGGGCATCAACGAGGACCGAGACGATGACGACCGGGGTGGTCTTGTTCGCAGAATCGGCTCTCGTGCGCCTCAGAAGCTCGGCTCCCCCGATCCCGGGCATCATCAGATCGAGCAGAATCGCGTCGTAGGCGTTCTCGCCCACGAAGCGAAGCGCGGCCTCGCAGGTTCCGGCCAGCGTCACCTCAGCACCGAGCTCCTGCTCGACGAACTGGGCGAGCAGGAGCCGCATCGGCTCCTGGTCGTCGACAATGAGAATCTTGCGACGACCCTCGGGCTTCCCGGGGGGCGTCCGCATTACTTGGTAGTGAGAAGGGCGCTGCCGGAGATCGACTGGGTGGCCGAGTTCATGCCAAAAGAGGTCGTCATCCCTCCCGACTGGCCACCTACGAATCCGCCGGTAGCTGACCCGATCGCCGCGGGCGACCCGCCGCCGGGGACACAACCGGAGCAGTTTCCGCGGAGCATGATCCCCGAGCTCATGTAGTTGCCCAAGGTTCCGCTGCCGTTTCCGCTCCAGTTCTGAGCGCCGACCGTGGCGTTGACGGAGTAGTTCGAGATCGTTTGCGTCGTGAGGTTGACACCGACTGAAAGGCGGCTGATCGTACCACTGGGCGAGCCCGTGCCGCCGACGGTGCCAGAAGCATAGTTGTAGGTGGCGTTGATGACCTGCGGCGGGAACGCCGCAAGCTGCGCCGTGGCCGGAAGCTTGGCGGCGACATCGGCGGGCATGTTGCTGTTGCCCGCGCGGTTGCTGGCGGTCACGAGGCCGCCCCGCCACGTACCCCAATTGACGCCACGGGCATTCGCCTCAACGGCCGCGACCGCAGGAATCCCTTCTCCACCGCGACGCGCACCTCTTAACTCGAACGAGCGATTGAAGAACTCAGGCATCGCCCCGAGCAGATGCGGCTGGTCGAGCGCCGAGGCGGCAAATCCCACCTGATTCGGCGCGATCGCAACCTCCCCGGATTCGGTCTGAATATAGGTCAGCCCGACGTTGACCTTGTTGTAGAGGCCGGCCTCCGCGGGAACACCGTCGATGGAGGCGCGGGACGGGAAATACCAGGACTCGTGATCGGTTCCCCGCACGCCGATATGCGCGATGGGGGTCTCGATCATGTAGTTGCCCTTGTGGGTGTGCCCGATCGCACCCGTCACCGAGCGGATACCTCCCTGCTCGAGGCGGAACTGGACCTTCTCGGTCCCGTCCTCCTTGCCGGAGTAGCGATATTCGGCCACGGTAAGCCGGGAATCGGGCTGGACGACGACGATGGCGCCGTCGCCCATCTTGATCTGGGCCATGCTCGCCTTGGCCGTCGTCACGGTGTCGCCGACGCCGATCGGCGAACCCTTGGACGCCGGCCGCTCGCTGCCGGCGGCGAGCGTTACGCGCACGTCCCCCGCGACGAATTGAAAGACCCCAGCGGTACTGGCGATTGCCTGGCCAGTCCACACCGCCCCAGCAAGCGCGCAAAGGACCAATAGGCCTGAAGACCGTTCGATGTTACGCATAAAAACCTCCCCCTTCCGGAGTCTGCGTTGGTTCATTCTCAAGCAAGAAACATGCTCTTGGGGGTAAATCCGGCTCAAGATGCCAAATCCTGCCGCCAGCGCATCGGGCATATTGCCGCATCCGATCGCCTTGCCTACTGGAAATCGCGCCTGAGCCTGAGCACCCACTCGGTCCGGCTGTACTCATAGATCGGAATATTGGAACTCTGGAGCGTGTATGAGAAGCCCAGGCGCAGCGACCATGCCCGATCCAGCCAGTACTGGGTGTCAAGCTCGTACGCTTGCCGAATGTCGCGCCGCTCGACCTGGAACCCGGTGTCGAGCTTGTCATACTGACCCCACTCCCCGGCAGCCGACGCCGTAAGCTTGATACGGGGGCCGAATATCATCTCGCCCCCCGCCCGCAGCCCGAGCGCACTCTTGTTCCCGCTGGGGCTGCCGCCCTTGTCGCTCTGATAACCTGTCGAAAGCATGACGAATACTGTCGAACGCTCGTCAATCTTGTGTGCGGCGCCCGCCCCGAGGATCGTATAGTTCGCGTCCCAGATCTTGATGTCTTCGGGAACGTAGCGTAGCTGGCCCCCTTGAGCTGTTCCCAGGAACTGCGTGCTGGGATTGAGGGCGCCCACGTAGTCGAGGGAGATGCCGCCGAGATCGCGGCTTGGCTTTGCGCCCAGCCAATCGCGACCCCCGAATCCCTGAAGTCTCCAGGCGTGCCGCCCCATCGCGGCGGCGAGTCCCAGGTAGGCGTTCACGCCCCCCAAGTCGAAATCGGTTTCATGAAAGTTCCTGCGCTCGAGGAGCTGGCCGCCGAATACGAGCGAGTAGCTATCGCCCAATGACCACGAAGAATCGACTCCGCCGACGATCCCGGCAAATTTGTCGGCGATCCTGACGTTCTGTCCGGGGAGGACGAAATTCGCGCTCAGGGCAGGCAAGAAAATCACCGATTGCGAAGGTGACTGGTTGACGTTGCTGCTTCGGCCAACCATGAGAGCGAGAAACCCCTGGTACGCAAGCCCGCCGGACGTTCCGGCACGGGGTGCATTGGTCAGATCGAGAAACGCCTGCAGCTGCGCGCGAACCTCGGGCGGCGGATTGAGGGCCAGCAAGTTTTGGAACACCGTTCGCGCCCGGGTGACATCCCCAAGCGCGAGATAGGCCCGCCCCATGTCGATCGAGGCGCCCGCGTGGGTCGGATCGAGCGCGAGCACCCGGGTGAAGGCGAGGGTCGCCTTGTCGGGATGGCCCGCCTCCAGGGCCGCGCGGCCGAGCGCGTAGTCGAATTCGGGCGTGCCAATGTAGGTATCTTCCGCGGCGAGGAGAAGCTCGTAGGCCTCGGCCGCCTTGCCCGACCGGGACAGTCCCTGGGAACGCGCCAGCAGATCGGCGAGAGGCAAGGAAGGCGCGGCTTCAGAGACTTGAGCGAGCTCGAGCCTCGAGGACGCGCGCGCGGCGCCGCCACCGTCCGGGAAGGCCTCGCGTCCGAAGCCCGCTTGCGCGATGCACGCGAATGCGAGTACCGCCGCCTTACGGGAGAGGCGCATCTTCAGCCTATTTGCATCGAACTGTGACATTTTTCGCCGAGCGAACCTTTCGTCTCAAATGCCCCTTCGGGAGACGTTTCCGGGACAAAACCGCCAGTCTGCCGCAAGTGTCGTGCCGACTATCGCGGCCCCGCGATTCTCGCAGCGCGAGGACCTTCGCGCCCACTTTGATATCCTGTCTCCCATCGACTGGGGCCTATCACCGGAAAGGCGCATGAATCCGCTGTCTATCAGATTCCTCGGGCGTGCGCTCGGCGTGGTGACGGGCGCGCTCCTCGTCGTCGGGGTGCTCGCCCAGACGACCCTCTATCCGCGTCTGCTCTGGTGGTTTGAGGATAGCGTGCAGAGCCTGCTCAGCCCTCCGCTCCCCATGGACCACGTCCTGGCAGTCGATGTGGATGAGGAGTCGATTCGCCGCCTGGAGCCGGAACTCGCTGCCTGGCCTTACCCGCGCGAGGTGTACGCCCGGGCGGCCCGTTTTCTCGCCGAGCACGGTGCTCGCGCAGTCGCTTTCGATATCCTCTTCTCGGAGCCGCGCGAGGGTGACGATGCGCTGGCCGGCGCCCTGGGCCCTCGCAGCGTCCTCGCCGCGGCGGCTCTGCCCCGGGGGTCGGATCGGCCGCCCGATTACCTGGAGCGGCTCAAGCGCGCCGCCCTGTTCGACGCCAGCTCCGCATCGGGCAATTCCGTTCGCGTCCAGGACTGGCCCGATTTGACGCTTCCGGTCGCAAAGCTGACCGAGCATTCGCGTGCGAAAGTCGGGGTGATAACGGTCGCGACCGATGCGGACGGCGTCGTTCGGCGGCTGTCGTTGTTGCACCAGGCATACGGCGAGGTCTTGCCGTCTCTGGTACTCGCGGCATTGCTCGCCGCCGACCCAGCGGCGGCCCCGCAAGCCTCCGCCGGCGAATTCCGTCTCGGCGCGCGAGTGTGGCCCCTCGACGACGCGGGCGCCACCGCCCTGCAGTACCCCTCCAACGCGGGAGCCGTTCCCGTCATCCCGTTTTTCCAGCTTCTTGCCGCAGAAGCCGGGAAGCAGGGCACGGCCCACGTCGGCGACCTCGTCCGGGACAAGATCGTGTTCATCGGCAGCTCCTCCGCCGTGCTCGGCGATTTTGCGTATACGCCCGTCGGCCGCCTACCGGGCCTGAACCTGAACGCCCTGTTCACGGAGCTGCTGCTCGCGGGCCGAGTGCGTGGTCCGAGTGCGCGGTGGCTGAACGCGCTCCTTCTTGCGCTGGTGCTGGCCGTCCCCGTGGTCATGATCTTCAGGGATACCGCGGCGCGCCCGAGCGAGTTCCTGTGGGGCTTGGGCGCAGTGGTGCTGCTCGGGGCAGGCAGCGGAGTCGCTTTGCTGGCGCTCAAGCAGAGTTCCAGTTGGGTGTTTGCGACGCTGACGGGTCTCGCAGCACAGGCCATCGCGCTTTCCCTGTGGCTCTTCGCCTTGTACCGGGAAAAGCAGCGACTCTTCTACGAGAAGTTCGCCGCCCAGGAAGCAAACCGAATGAAGACCGAGTTTCTCAGCCACATGACGCACGAGCTGCGAACACCGATCACGGCGATCATGGGATTCAACAAGATCAACCAGTTTGCCGACGACATCGGGCGCGAGCAGCGCGTGCACAACAGCGAGATCGTGGCTCGAAACTGCGAGCACCTGCTCGCTCTCGTCAACAACAACCTCAACCTGGCCCGGATCGAGGCGGGCCAGCTCACGATTGAACGCAAGCCCGAGAACGTGTCCGAGCTGCTCGACAACGTGGTATCGACCATGCAGGTCATGGCCGAAGAAAAGGGGCTGCGGTTGAGGTTGCTGAAAGACGCGCGGCTGCCTCCCGCCCTCTCCCTCGACGCGCTTCGCGCGCGGGAGATACTGATCAACCTCCTTGGAAACGCAATCAAGTTCACGGAGAGCGGCGAAGTCGCCCTCGAGGCAAGCTGGACCGAAGGCGATCTGAAGATCGCCGTGCGCGACACGGGCATCGGCATCCCGCCGGAGAGTCTCGCCCGCGCGTTCGAGCCCTTCCAGCGGCTAGCCGGCTCGCGCGCGGAAGGCTCCGGGCTGGGTCTTACGATCACGCGCAAGCTCGTCGAGCTCATGGGGGGATCGATTCAGGCGACTTCGGCTCCGGGCAAGGGAACCGAATTTTCCGTCCACGTTCCCGCCGCCGAAGTCGCGGGTGCGACGCCCCGGGAGATTCGAGCAGAGCCAGCTGCCGCACCACCCCTTTCCGGCAAGGTGCTGGTCGCCGAAGACGTCGAGCACCTGCGAAGCCTGATGGAGATCTATATGCGCAAGCTCCGGCTCGACTGTCTCACCGTCGCCAACGGCTTCGAAGCGGTCAAAGCTGCCACGGCCGGCGACTTCGATGTCCTGCTCCTCGACATGGAGATGCCCGTCATGGACGGTTTCGAGGCGGCTCGCGTGCTCCGGGAGCGCGGCTATGAAAGACCGATCGTCGCCCTCACCGCTCACTACGATGGGGTCGAAGTCGAGCGCGCACGACGCGAAGGCTGCGACAGCGTGCTCAACAAGCCTGTCACGCTTGAGCGCCTGCGCGAGGCGCTCGCGCCTCTGCTCGCCGGCCGGGGCCTGTCTTCTGAGGCGGGCTCGCGAAAGCCCCGTACAGCCGAGACCCGGCAATGAGCGGCGAACCCATCATGGTCAGAGTCGATCCGATGCTGGCCGAGCTCGTGCCGAAGTTTCTCGCCCGCAGCAAACAGACCGTGGCTGAGTTCCAAGGGGCCGTGCAGTCCGGCGACTTGGCCGTCGCCCGCCGGATCGGCCACGCGCTGTTTGGAACGGCAAGCAGCTTTGGCTTCGACGAGATGGCTGCGATCGGGAAGGAGATCGAGCGGGCCGCGAAAGACGGCGACTTGCGGGCGCTGAAGGAGCTCGCCGAGCGGCTGGATGCCCACGTCGCCCGGGTGCGGCCGGTGTATTCCTAGCGCCCTCCGCGGGCCAGCGCCTTGTCGATCGCGTCCATGAGCTCCTCGCGCTTGAGAGGCTTCGAAGCGAAGCCGTCGACCCCCAATTTCCGGCACCGATCGTAGGTCTCGTCGTCGGTGCGCCCGGTGACGACGATCACGGGGACCTTCTTCGAAGCGTCGTCTGCTCGAAGCGCCGACAGCACCTCGAATCCGCTCAGATAGGGGAGATCGAGGTCCAGCAGGACCAACTCAGGCACCTGCTCGAGGAAGCTCCGCAATCCCTCCTCGGGGTCGGCTGCGGCCCGAACCCGGTGCCCAGCAGAGCGAAGGTGCAACCCAAGCAGTTCCCGGAAGGAAGGGTCATCTTCGATAACGAGAATCGTGGCCAAGCAAACCTCCCATCGGGCTCATGCCGGCGCGGCGAGAGCGCCCGTAGTCTAGCGCGTCAGCCAGCCCCGCGCGCGGAGGGTCAGCGCAGCAAAGGGAAAAATCCACGTGAGCGCAAAGAACGAGAAATAGGCGTACAGGATCCCGAACACGAAATCCCAGGAGCGCTCGCTTCTCAGGTAGTAGAGAACGTAGAGCGTCGAGACTACCATGATGGCGAGCAGCATCCGCAGAATTGAGGCCGGGTCGTTGATCGCGTTCAGGGTCCAGAGCGCCATTGCCGAGTACGCCACCGGAAAGCGCAGGTTGGTAATGGTGCTCTCGTAGACAGCGAGCACGCGGGAGAACGGCGGGCGTTTCCACACGATCCGCGCGAAACGCAGCTCCTCGCGGATGTAGCTGCGATCCCAGCGCAGGAACATCCGGCAGAGCTTGGAGTAGCTGGTGGGCACCATCGTGCGCACGAGAGCGGTGCGCTGGTACACGGTGTCGTACCCCGCGCGCAGTATCAGGTTGGTCAGCGCACGATCCTCCCCATAGGTGCACGGCGCTCCGAGAAAAGTCTGCCCTTCCCACTCCGCGAGCAGATCGCGCACGAGCGCGACGCGGTACGCCGACAGCGCGCCGGGACAGCAGTACACCGTGCGGAACACCGACTGAGCGCTGCGCAGGAAATCGAAAGAGAGGATGAAGCGCACGTGCAGCATGCGCGGAATGAGGCTCGCCGTGCGGTTGTGCACTGCGACCTTCCCTGCGACCGCGCCAACCCGCGGGTTGCGGAACGGCCCGGCTATCGCGAGCAGCGCCTCCCTGGCGATCACGCTGTCGGAGTCCACCGTGACCACGATTTCCCCGCTCGCGCGCCGGAAGCCTTCGGCAAGCGCCGCGCGCTTGCCGCGGTTCACTGGAAACCGAATCGGCGTGACCAGTCCCGGAAAGCGCAGCGCCGCGTGCTGGATATAGTTCCAAGTATCGTCCTTGCTGCCGTCGTCGATCGCGACGATCTGCAGGCGCGCCTTCGGATAGCTGGCCTGGGCGATCGAGGCGATCGCGCTTTCCACCATTGCGCCCTCGTTGTACGCGGGAACGATCACGCTGAGCGACGGCGCCTCGTCCTCCCCGGCCGGAGCGAAGGGGCGGTAGCGCAGCCAGAGCACGGTGCGCACGAAAAGCAACACGAAGCCCATCGTGATCCAGATCACCGTGGGCCGGACCCAGAAGCCGCTCCAGTGCTCCCGGCGCGCAAGGTCCACGAGCGGCTGCAGGAGCGGCGTCGCGAGGGCGGCGTATGCGAGCGCGAACAATCCCGCGAAGATTGCGACGATGAGCAGGTAGTCCCATGAATCGCCGCTTGGCGCCACGGCGAGATCGACTGTCTGGACTGCGCTGGACTCCGGCGGAGGGCTCATCTCGAGAATACACAAGGCGAAATCGGAAACCGCGATTCTACAGTCCCGAGTTGACGACTTGCTGAAATCCGGGTGCAAGATCGCGCAAGTGTCCTGCGTGCAGGGCCGGATGTCGCCGCAAGGCGACAGGAAGGCGCCGCGCCCGGCGATCCAGCGGACGATGGAATTCTGTCCTGGCCGGTTGCCGAAGGAATAAATCCGCCGTCTTTTCGGTCTTGCAGGGTACGGGCGGCAATGAGCCGGGTCCGTGCTTCCTACAGGAGACCGAAATGCGGCATGCCATCGATCGCAGGGAATTTCTCAGGCTGGCCGGCCTGGGCGGCGCGGTATTCGCCTCGGGCCTCACCGGCTGCGCCAGCGTCGCCAGCGTCGGCCAGAAAGATTTCTACTTCGTTCAGCTCTCCGATACCCATTGGGGCTTCCAGGGCCCGGCGGTCAATCCGGACGCGCATGGCACGCTGCGCAAGGCGGTCGCGGCGGTGAACGGCCTCGCTTTCGAGCCCGACTTCGTCGTGTTCACGGGCGACCTCACGCACACCACCGACGATCCCAAGGAACGGCGTCGCAGACTCGCCGAATTCAGGGATATCGTCGGCGGACTGAAGAACAAGAACCTGCGCTTCCTGCCGGGCGAGCACGATGCCGCCCTCGACAAGGGGCAGGCGTGGAAGGAGTTCTTCGGCGCGAGCTACTACAGTTTCGACCACAAGGGCCTGCACTTCATCGCCCTGGACAACGTCTCCGATCCGGCGGCGCGGATCGGCGCCGAACAGCTCGATTGGCTGAAAGCCGATCTCGCGAAGCAGGCGCAGGACGCGCGCATCGTCGTCTTCGCGCACCGACCCCTCTTCGACCTGTATCCGCAGTGGGACTGGGCGACGCGGGACGGCGCGCAGGCGATCGAGCTGCTCATGCCCTATCGCAACGTCACGGTGTTCTACGGTCACATCCACCAGGAGCATCACCAGACGACAGGCCACATCGTCCATCACTCGGCAAAATCGCTCATCTTTCCTCTGCCCGCACCAGGCTCGCAGCCCAGGCGCGCCCCGATCGCCTGGGACCCGGCGCAGCCTTACCGCGGGCTCGGATTTCGCGGAGTCGAGGCAGAGATCCAGAAGGCGGCCTACGAAATCACCGAGTATCCGGTCGTCAAAGCCTAGATGAGAGCGAAGCGCCGTCACCTGCTTGCCGCGGGAATCGCAGTCGCCGCCGGCGCCGCCTTCGGCGTCGAGGTTGTCGCGCAGGAGAAGGTGATCCGCGTCCTCGCCCGCAAGTTCGAGTTCGTGCCGAACGACATCGAGCTGAAGAAGGGGGAGCCCGTAGTGCTCGAGTTCACATCCGCGGACGTCCTAATGGGCTTCAGCCTGCCAGACCTAAGACTCCGGACGGACATTCCGCCAGGCCGGGTCACGCGATTGCGTCTTACACCGGAACGGGCCGGCACCTTTGAGTTCGTCTGCGACAACTTCTGCGGAGAATTCCACGAGGACATGGCGGGGAGAATTCGTGTCACGGAATGAAGCGCGGCGCTATCATGACCCTTGCAGCGATTCGGTGCAGAGTGTGAAACCTTGAGCGAGCGCAAGCGACGATTCGAGAGGCTGGTGCTGCCGCATCTGGATGCAGCGTACAACCTCGCTCGGTGGCTCACACGGAATGATCACGATGCAGAGGACGTCGTGCAGGAAGCAGTGCTGCGCGCGTACCGGTTCCTGGACGGCCTGCGCGGAGAAGCACGGCCCTGGCTGCTAGCGATCGTGCGAAATTCCTGCCTTAGCTGGATGCAGGTCAACCGACCCGCGGAGGTCGCTGGGTTCGACGAGCGCGCAATCGAGCTGCACCCGACCGATGAGGACGGCCCCGACGTGCTTGCCGCGCGCGGCCTTGACCGGCGCATGCTCAACGAGGCGATCGCCGCACTGCCCGCGCAATTTCGCGAGGTGCTGGTCTTGCGAGAGCTTGAGGACCTTTCCTACAGGGAGATCGCCCGGATCGCCGGTGTCCCGATCGGAACGGTCATGTCACGGCTTTCGCGCGCCCGGCGGCTGCTCGCCGAGTCGCTTCGCGCAATCGCCAACGCTTCGGAATCCCAGGTGAACAAATGACAAAAGACGAATCCGGCAGGCTGCTGCACGCCTACGTGGACGGCGAGCTCGATTCCGCGAGGAGCCTCGAGCTCGAGCGGCATCTCGCGGAAAGCCCGGCGCTGCGTGCTGCCTGCGAGCGGCTGCGGGACTTGTCTGCGGCAATCCGGGAGAAGGCGGACTACTATCCGGTCCCCGCCTCGTTGGCCGAGCGCCTGCGCGCCTCGGTGCCGGCTGCTCCGGCGGAATCCGCCCCGCACCTTCGGTGGCCCCAATGGCTGCGACCCGTGACAGCGCTCGCCGCCGTCGCGGTCCTCGTCTGGATCGCTGCGGCCGGGGTTATGCGCCCGAGCGAAAACGAGCAGATCGCCCGGGAAGTGCTTGCAAGCCACGTGCGCGCGACGCTTTCAGACCGGCTCTACGACGTCGTGTCGTCCGACCAGCACACAGTGAAGCCCTGGCTGAGCTCGCGGCTCGCCTTCTCGCCGCCGGTGCCGGACCTTTCCGCGTCGGGCTTCGAGCTGCTCGGCGCCCGCCCCGACTACATTGGCAGGCAACCGGTAGCGGTCCTCGTGTACCAGCGTCGGCGGCATCGGATTGACGTGTTCATCTGGCCCGCCGACTCGCAGAGCGCGACGCAGGCGCTCACGCGCGATGGATTCAACATCGAGCGCTTCGCGCGCAACGGCATGAGCTTCTGGCTGATCTCGGACCTCAATCGCAACGAGCTGAACGATCTTGCCGCCCTTCTCGCCGACCGCAGCGCGGCGCCCTAGCGCCGCAGCGTCCGAATCGCGGTCCCCGAATCCCCGCCGGGCCTCGTCGCTGAGCACAAAGCGACCTATACTCGCGGCAATCCGGAACAGCCGGTGAACCAGAATCCGCGTGAGTGAAAGCATTGCCTATGCGCTGGGCGCGCTGCTGCTCTACGGTGTGGCCGATTTCGTCTACAAGCGCGGCGCGGCCGCCGGCGCCCTGCCCCATCAGTTCCTCATGGTGCAGACCTGGTTTTTCAGCTCGCTCGCGTTCCTTTACGGATGGGTCAGCGGAACCCTCGCGTTCAACTCCGGCGCGCTGTGGGGCGCGGTGGCAGGCGTGCTGGTGGTCGTGGGCTACTACAACTTCGCATGGAGCCTGAGACACGGCTCGGTCAGCACGAACGCGACGATCTTCAGGCTGAGCTTCGCGGTCACGGTGGCGCTCGCCGTGCTCCTGCTGGGCGAGCCGCTGACCATGCCGAAGCTCGCGGGTCTCGCGCTTGCGCTCGTCGCCGTTTGGCTGCTGCTCGGGGCGCCGGGGGTCGGAAACGGGGCGGCGAATCGCGAAACCCGCGCCTCGCTGCTTCGCGTACTCGTCGCGACCGTCGCCGTAGGGGTCGCGAGCTTCACCTACAAGCTCGGCTTGCGCGGCGGAGCCGCGCCGATCGCGCTGGTCGCAACCCAAGGAGCCGTCGCGGTGACGCTCTCCACCGCCTTCGCGGCTCATGTCGACCGCGGAATCCGTCCTTCGCGCGCCGCGTGGAGCCATGCCCCCATCACCGCGGTCCTGCTCGTCGTCGCCTTCACGTTCCTCGCGAAGGGCCTCGAGAGAGGCGAAGCGAGCGTGGTCGTGCCGATCGCCCAGATGGGGTTCGTCGTGACGGCGCTCCTCGGATTCGTCTTCCTTCGCGAGCCCTTCACGGCGCGCAAAGGGGCAGGACTCCTCGCCGCTCTGGCCGCGCTGGCCAGCTTGGCTCGGGGCTGACGCTCGCTGCACAAGTCTTGATCATGCCGATGGGACCGGGCCGGCCGCGCAGCAAGCCACCTTCATGCCTGTGGAATATTCACAGGCTACGCACAGAATTTGTGGATAACTGCGGACCCTGCGCTTGCGCTAGGCAGAGCGTTGGCGAGCAGGGAAGTGAGCGCTCTCCCTCTCCGGATGCGCTCCCTGCCAAGGCCCGCTTGGCGCATACGCTCCCTAGTCGGCCTCATCCGGAGCGCCGCCGGCCCCGGCCAGATCTTCCTGCTTGATCCTGTCCGCGTTGAACTTCAGCGCGCGCTCGCGCATGGTCTTGAGGACCTCATCGAGCGGCGGCGGCTCGCCCTGCATCCAACGCAAGGGGTTGATGCGCGCGACGACGAAGGCGCGCAGGTACGGGCTCAGCAGACCCCGCGCCCGGAGCTTCGCAATCACGTCGGCAACCCGCGCGTCCAGGTCCATGAGCATGTCCGCATGCCTTTCGTGTTCGCGAATGGCCTTCGAAAGGGGTTCGTCGGAGAATCTCTCAAGCCGCCGCACGATCGGGTTGTAGGCGCCGCCGGCGAACTTGCCGTTCCGCTCGTAGCAGATTCCGAGCGTGACGAACGACGCTTCCTCCAGATAGAAGGCGAAGCCGCTTTCCGCCCGTTTTGCGTCCTCGTCGATCAAGCCGCGGTAGATGCGGATCACCTCGAGGGAGCGCTCGCGAAGGTTGTGGGCCTTTTCGGTGTTGAGCGCGAGGATCTGCCAGGCAATCTCGCGCCTGGGGACGACGAGCGCCGTGATCGAGCGCGCGCCGAGCCTGCGCATCGCCTCCAGCCTGTGTCTTCCGTTGGGCGTCCAGAACCCCCGGTCGGGCGCGGTGACCGCGATCACCGGATCGAGAAACATGCCGGTCCGATGCAGGACGTCCGCGAGCTTTCTGTGATGGGTCTGCGAAAGGTCGCGCTGGAAAGGCGTGGGCTCGATCCGGTCTATGGGCAGGATCGCGATGAGCAGCGGGCTCCTGCCGAGCGGATCGTGGTAGCTGCCCGCGACAATTCCACCTTCGCGCTCGACGCGCTCGCGAGCTTCCTCGGCTTCGCGGGGAAGCGCATCGAGCCGGCATTCCGCGGGCAATGGTCCGCGCGTGCCCGGTTTCGCCTTGCGCGGCCTGCGCTTCGCGGGAGCGCGCTTCAGTCCCGATCTGCCCTTTGCCTTCGCCATGTCGGACGCTATGATCGCCCATCGCAGCCGTGTCCGCAAAACCGAGTCTCCCGCGAGCGAGGGTCGGCGCGGCGAGAGTAATATTCGGCGTACGTTCCAGGGACTAGACTCAGAGGAGGCAGGGATGCGCGGAACATGCGGCTGGCTGTGGCTGATTGCACTACCCGTTGCGCTGCACGGCGCTGCGGTGCAGGCCCAGGCGTATCCTGCCAGGCCGGTCAAGTTCGTCGTCGGGTTTCCCCCGGGTGGCGGCGTCGACATCAACGCGCGCATCCTGGCCGCCAAGCTCGCCGAGACCCTCGGGCCGACCATCGTCGAGAACAAGCCGGGCGCCGGTACAAATATCGCCAACGAATACGTGGCCAAGTCTGCGCCGGACGGCTACACGATGCTCTTCACCAGCCCCGCCGTCGCAATCAACATGTCGCTCTACAGGAAGCCTCCCTACGACGCGCTGCGCGATTTCGCCGGCGTCTCGGTATTCTCGGAGAGCACCAACCTGCTCGTCGTGCCGGCTTCGCTCCCCGTCAAGTCGGTCGGCGAGCTGGTCCAGCTGGCGCGCGAGCGGCCCGGGGCGCTCAATTATTCCTCGGCCGGCTCCGGAACGACGCAGCACCTGGCGGGAGAGCTCTTCAAGCTGCGTACCGGGACCCGGATCGTGCACGTCCCCTACAAAGGGAGTTCGCCGTCGATCACCGCGCTCATTGCGGGCGACGTGCAGCTCTCCTTCATCAACCCGTTTGCGATCGGACCGCACGTGAAGGCGGGGCGCCTGCGTGCGCTCGCGGTGGCGGGCGCCAAGCGAACCAGCTTCATGCCGGAGGTTCCGACCATGAAGGAGGCCGGCGTCGAAGGCGTCGAGGTACCGCTGTGGTACGGCGTGCTCGCGCCCTCCGCCACGCCGCATGAAATCGTCCAGACCCTGGCGGGCGCGGTCAGCAGGGCGACACACTCCCCGGATATCGTGAAGCGTCTTAACGATCAGGGCGCGGAGCCCGTCGGCAACAGCCCCGAGGATTTCGGCAAGCAGCTGCGCGAGGAAGTCGCAAAGTGGGCCGAGGTGGTGAAAGTCTCCGGCGCGCGCGCCGATTGAGCGTCAGCCCTTTTCCGGGCGCTGCGGGAAGCTTCTCTCGAACACCCCCTCGGCGATCCTGTTCTTCAGGATCTCGATGGAACCCCCGGCGATCATCCAGCCGCGGCAGCGCCGCACGCAATACTCCACCAGTTCTTCCTGGCTGTAGCCGAGACCGCCCATCACCTGGAGCGCGTCGTTCGCGACCTCGAATCCGGCCTGGTTGCAGAAGGCTTTCGCGACTGCGGTCTCTTCGGCAGACGGGAAACCGCGGTCGGCGTTCGCCGCAGCGCGGTAGAGCAGGAGCTGTCCGGCGTCGAGCTTGATCTTCATGTCGGCGAACTTCCACTGCAGGCCCTGGAACTCGCACAAGAGCCGCCCGAACTGCCTTCTTTCCATCGCCCAGCGGCGCGCCGCCTGGTACGCGTAGCGCGCGAGCGCGAGCGAGCGCGCTGCGTTGCCGATGCGCTCGACGTTGAATCCGGCGATCTGCTTCTTGAAGCCGCCTTCCTTCAGCACCACCATGTCCGCGGGAACGAAAACGTTGTCGAAATAGATCTGCGCCCATTCTTCGCCCGACATGAACCGGGAGCGCCTGCCTAGGCGAACGCCCTTCGCTTTCGTGTCGATCAGCAGCGAGCCGATGCCGCCGACGCCGGGACCGTAGCGCACATAGGCGAGGATCACCTCGGCGTGCGGCGCGTGCGTGGTGAACACCTTCGAGCCGTTCACGCGGTAGCCGTCGGCCTCGGGAACCGCAGCCGTCTGAAGGTCAGTCACGGCCGATCCTGCCTCGGGCTCGGTCATGCCGACCGAGATCACCGACTCCCCGGCGAGCAACCGCTTGAGGTAACGCTCCTTCTGGGAAGGCGTGCCGTATTCCGCAAGCACGCGGATCGGACCGAAGTTGCCCGCCTGCACGACATCGGCGCTTCGCGGGCAGACGGCTGCCACGGCCTCGATCGCGATCACCGCATCGATGAGCGTCCCGCCCTGCCCTCCGTCCGTCTCCTCTATGGTGATGCCGAGCAGACCTTGCGAGGCCATGAGCCTCGCGATGTCCCAGGGATAGTCGCTCGAGTGCGCGCGCTCTCGCGCGCCCTTCGCCAGGTGCTTCTCGGCGAAGCGGAGCACCGAGCCGCGGAATTGCTCCTGTTCCGGCGTAAAGCGGAAATCCATGCCTACTCCCTGAACACCACCAGGCCGTCGACCGCCACCGCGCCGTCGCGCCGTACGATGACCGGATTCATCTCGGCTTCCAAGACCGGCTGGGCTTCGACGAGCGCAAGGCGCGAGATCGCCGCGATCGCGCGCGCGAGCGCCCCCACGTCGCCTTTCGGCAAATTGCGATAACCACGGATGAGCGAGAGACCCTTCACCTCCGCGATCATCGCGCTCGCCTCGCTCTCGGTCACCGGCGCAAGCCGCACCGCGACGTCATTGTAGATCTCGGCGAGCACGCCGCCTGCGCCCGCCAGCACCAGCGGACCCACAACCGGATCGTGCCGGTAGCCGACGATGGCCTCGGCGAGGCCCCTAACCATCCGCTGCACCAGTACCCCCTCGACGCGCGCCTGCGGTTGCGTCGCCCTGACGCCTGAAAGCAGCTCGTGCACGCGCACGGCATATTCCCCCGCATCGGCAATTCCCAGCGCGACGCCGCCGGCTTCCGTCTTGTGCGCGATCGCCGGCGAGAGCACCTTGGCCGCGACCGGGTACGCGAGAGCGTGCCGATAGTCTGGCGCCTTCGCGATGACCGACTCGGCCGTTGTCGCGCCGAGCGACTCGAACAGCGCAAGCGCCTGCGCTTCGTTCAGCTTTCCGGTTCGGGGGACACTTGCGGGCCACTCCGGCGAAAGTGCCGGCGCGCGCGACCGCGGCGAGCGCCATCTGAAATAGGCCGCAAAGGCGTCGGCGCACGCCTCGGGCGTGCGAAATGCGGCAATGCCCTTGTCGGCGAGCATCGCCAACGAGCGCTCGGCGTTGGGCGTAAAGAACGCCGCAAGCGGCTTCGTCCCGCGCCGCGCCTGGAGGATAGGCTCGATCGCGAGCCGGGGGTGGAATTGCGCGGAGGAACCGACCACCGCGAGCACGCCGTCGCAGGCGCGCGATTCGAGCAGCGCAGCCAGCACGGCGGAATACTGCTCGGCGGTCGCCGCCATGGTGAGATCGACGATCGGCGAATCGGAGACGCGCACGCCAAGCGCGGTGAGGCGCTCACGCAGCTCCGCGTTCTCTTCAAGCGCTTCGATGCCCAGCGTTCCCATGCGATCCACCACGCTCGCCGCGCCGCCGCCGGTCGTCGTCACCACGGCGATGCGCGGCCTGTGCGAGAGATCCGGCGCCGCGCGCCCGGCGACCAGAGGCGCGATTTCGACGAGCGTCTCCAGCATGTCGACGCGCAGGATGCCGCAGTCGCGGAAATAAGCGTCGAGCGCTGCGTCCGAGCCGGCGAGCGCGCCGGTATGTGAACGCGCCAGCGCCTCGCCCAGGCGCGAGCGTCCGAGCTTGTATGCCACCACGGCTCTCCCCAGCGCCTGCGCCCTGCGCGCAGCAGCTGCTAATCGCTCGGCATCGCGCACCGTCTCGAGAAAAAGCAGGATCACCTGCGTCTCGGGATCATCCGCGAGGAGATCGACCAGCTCGCCAACACCGAGATCCGCCTCGTTGCCGACCGACACGAGCTTCGAAAATCCCAGACCGCGCGCCGCCCCGCGAGAGAGGACCGTGCCGAGCATGGTGCCGCTTTGCGAGACGACGCTCGTGGTTCCCGTGGGCAGCGACTCGATCTCGAGTACTGCATTCACCGTGAGCGCCACGCGCCCGGGAACGTCGACGATGCCCATGCTATTCGGCCCCAGCACCCGCACACCCAGCTCGCGCGCCCGCGCGACGAGCCGAGCCTGGCGCGCCGCGCCTTCCGGTCCCGCATCGGCGAAGCCATCGCTGTAGACGCTCAGCACCGGGATTCCTCGCGCTCCACAGTCTTCGAGCGCGCGCTCGACTGCATCGCCCGGCGCCATGATGAACGCGTGCTCGATGCCTTCGGGTGCCTCGGCCACACTCGGATAGGCGCGCGCGCCCAGTACCTCGCTTCGCGTCGGGTTGACCGGAATGACGCGCCCGGCGTAGCCGTGGGCTTTGAGAAAGCGCTGCGGGCGCGCCGTATTCTTGGCCGGGTCTCCCGACGCACCGACAAGCGCCACCGCGCGCGGCCTGAACAGCGCCTGCGCGAGGCGCTCAGTCATTTGCGAACGGAAACGCCGGCTCGCGCTCAAGGCGCCAGAGCCGCGCGAGCAGCGCCTTTGCGCGCCCTTCACCGAGCGCCGGCGCGGCAAGTTCGAGGTACTTGCACTCCAGTTCAGCGTCGGAAAGCGGATCGTCCGGGTCGCCCTTGCGCGTCGGCTGGAAGCGCGTCCGTTCGCGGCCATCGCGCAATTCGAACGAAACCCTTGCTGCGCGCCGCGAGGGAAAGCCAGCGTCGCACTCGGCATCCAGAAAAAGGTCGACCCTCTTCATCAGTTCGCGGGTCGCCGGGTCGGCGAGTCGCGGCGATTCGAACGCCGCAAGGCGCACGTTGCCGTGCGTGAGCGCGGTCGCGACAAGATAGGCGGTGGAAAAACGCGCCTCCGCAGGGGTCGCCGGATCGGCAATCCCTGCCACCTCCAGTGTCGCGCGGTAGCCGCCGACGCGGATGCGTGTGATGTCTTCGGGCTGGACACGCGTCTCCGCCTGCAAGGCCAACGCTCCGTCGATCGCGGCGAAGGCGTGGCCGCAACAGGCGTGATTCTTGAAGCTCATGCGTGCGATGTTGAACTCGCGCCCGAGCGTGGCAAAGGCCCCTGGCCAGTCCGGGTCGTCCCCCATCGCGCGGCCAAAACCGGCCTCCCCTTCGAGCACGTCGAGCGAGCCGATGACGCCCTCGCGGGCGGCAAGCGCGGCCGTGATGCCGGCTTCCGCGGCACGCCCGGCGTGCAGCGGCTTTGACATCGAGTCCATGCGAAATGCCTGCTGCAATCCGGCGGAAAACGTGGCGACCGTTGCGAGCGCCTGCGCGAAACGCCCTGCGTCCAGACCCAGCAGCTCGGCTGCCGCACTAGCGGCCCCGAAGCAACCGATGGTCCCGGTGTTGTGCCAGTACCTGTAATGCGCCCGCCCCATGGCCGCGGCGATTCGCGTGGAGATTTCGTAGCCGACGATCAGCGCACGCAGGAACGCCGCCCCCGATGCGCCCCGCGCCTGGGCCAGGGCGAATGCGGCGGAGACGGTGGGCGCGCCCGGATGATAGATGCCGTCACGAAAGATGTCGTCCACCTCGGCGGTGTGCGCGGCCGTTCCGTTGATGAGCGCCGCTGCGCGCACCGTAGCGCGCCGGCCGAGGGCGAGGCGCGCGGCACCGCGGTCGAGCTCTTCCCCTAGGGCGCGCTCGAGCAGCAGCGCAGGCGCGGCCACGGCGCCGGGAAAAAGCGCCGCATGCCAGTCGATGACGCTGCGCTTGGCGTGATGGAGAAGCTCGGGCGCGAGCGGCTGCAAGCGAAATGCTTCGGCGAAAGAGGCGAATCGCTCCACGACGTGCGTTCCGCCCCTCTTTACAGGGGAGATCGCGACAAGTGTGTCGGCGGCGCGGCTCATTGCTTTTCCAGCACTTGGGGGTTGAGCACGTTCACCGGTTTCCCGGCGATATACGCAAGCACCTGGTCGAAGGCATTTCCGAAGAGAATTTCGTAACCGTCCCGTTCCACATAACCAAGATGGGGCGTGCACACCGCGTTGTCCATCTTCAGCAGCGGATGCCGACCCTTCAACACCGGTTCCTCTTCGTAGACATCCACGGCCGCCATGCCCGGCCTTCCGGACCGGAGCGCGCGCTCGAGCGCTCCCGGCTCGACCAGCCCGGCGCGGCTGGTGTTGACGAAGAGCGCAGTGGGCTTCATGCGAGCAAGATCTTCCGCCGTCACGATTCCGCGGGTTTCGTCAGTCAGGCGCATGTGGAGCGTCAGCACGTCGGACTGCTCGAAAAACGCCTGCCTGCTCGCCGCTGCGGTGACGTTGTCGGCGCGCGCCTTGACGAGCGTCGTCTCGCGTCCCCACACCAGGACTTTCATGCCGAACGCCTGACCGTATCCAGCGACCACGGCGCCGATTCGCCCGTAGCCGTATACACCCAGCGTGCGCCCCCGAAGCGCGACTCCGATGCTCGACTGCCAGCAGCCCCTCTTCAGCGCGGCGACTTCCTGCGGAATCCTGCGTAGCGCGCTAATCATCAGCCCCCAGGTCAGTTCTGCAGTGCCGTAGGACGGACGCGACGCCTGACCCGAGGAAACGATTACGCCGTGCCTGGTGCAGGCCTCGATATCGATGTGCGGGCAGGGACCGTTCTGGCTAATGATCTTCAGCCTGGGCAATCTCGCGAGCAGCGCTGCTGGAATGGGCGTTCGCTCGCGGATCAGCACCAGCGCTTCCGCATTCTTGAGGCGCGAGGCGAGAATGCTCAGGCGCTTCGTGTGGTCGTTCCAGACCTCGACCGAGTGGCCAGCAAGCTTGGAAAAGCTCGCCAGGGTCGGCACGATGTCCTGATAGTCGTCGAGTATGGAGATGTTCACAACGCTCGGCCAGTGCGCCTCGCCGCCCAGGAAGCTCGCTTCCCGAGTGGAATCTACCACTTCGCCATTCCGCCTGCCATGGGCGCAGCATGCCCGCTGGAGAGCGGCACCCGCGGGACGAGTGTGACTTTCGCCGCAAAAGCGAGCCGCCGCGGATTTAGGCGCCGGCCGAGTTCCGTTACATTCCATCGTCATGAATCCGGTCTCGGAAACCCCGCGGGATTGGCACTAATAAGGAGGGGGCTCATGAAGATCACCGAAGTCATCACGCACCAGCTCTCCGCCAAGATGGACGATCGATACACCTCCTCGCGTGGCTGGGTGTACACGACCCGGGGCGCCCTTGTCATCGAGGTTCGAACCGACGGAGGCATCACCGGCTGGGGGGACTGTTACGGCCCTACTGCGGTGTGCAAGACCATCGTCGACAACTTGCTGAAGCCAACGGTGATCGGCCGGGACCCGTTCGACGTCGAGGTCGTCTGGGAAACGCTGTACAACAAGGTGAAGGACTACGGCCTGACCGGAATGACGATCTCGGGGATCAGCGGGATCGATATCGCGCTGTGGGACATCATCGGCAAGGCGACCGGCATGCCGATACACAAGCTGATCGGCGGCTGCTTCCGGAACAAAGTCCAGGCCTGTGCGACGGGCCTGTACTTCAGGAACGTGGACCACCTTACCGAGGAGGCTGTCGAGGAGGCGCGCGGCTATGCCGCGCAGGGCTTTCGCGCGATCAAAATGAAGATCGGCCTTGGCTCGCTCAAGCGGGACATCGAACGCGTGGCTGCCGTCCGCGCTGCCATCGGCGCTGACGTGATGCTCATGGTCGACGCGGACCACTGCTATAACGTGCCGCAGGCAATCAACGTCGGCCGCGAGCTGGAGAAACTCGGCGTGCAGTGGTTTGAAGAACCGATATCGCCGGAGGATATCGAGGGCTACATCGAGGTGAGCCGGGCGCTCGACATCGCGGTTGCGGGCGGGGAAAACGATTTCACCAAATTCGGTTTCCGCCACATTCTGGAGCGCCGTGCCATGGACATTGTCCAGCCGAGCGTCTGCGCCGCGGGAGGCATCACCGAGTGCAGGAAGATTGCGGCGCTGGCCCAGGCGCACTCCACGCAGTGCGTTCCCCACGCCTGGGGCACCGCAATCGGTCTTGCCGCAACCCTGCAATTTCTCGCCTCCCTGCCCGAATGCCCGCCGTGCCTGGTGCCGACGCCGCCGCTGCTCGAATACGAGCAGATGCCCAACCCGTTTCGCGACGAACTCGCCGCCAAGCCGCTGGGACACGCGAAAGGCTGGGTCGAGGTGCCCGCAGGTTCGGGCCTGGGCATCGAGGTGGACCGTACGGTCCTCGAACGCTATCGTCTCGCCTGAAGCAATGAATCCGGCAGTCGCCCCGATGCCGCGCCGTCGCCTCATCACGACACAAAAAAGCACTGATAGATCAGCAGGCTAAGCATTCCTTGGGCACTGATCTGTCACCGTCCGGCGACAGTCTCCCCCTTATTGCGCCTGCGCTCCCGCACTGTAACTCCTTGAGTCGATTAAAAATAGATGTAGTGGCACAACCATTGCTCAGTCAGCTGTTCGCGATTCAAGAACAAGTCACGCCGCCGAATCGAGCGGTCTAACAGAGGACAAATAGATATGCTGGACCGCAGGTTGAGCAACGAAGATCTGGACTGGCTGTGCCGGATACGCATCGCGAAGACCGCGAATCAGTCCTTGAGCGGGATTCCGGCCAGCGTGGCAAGGCGGCTCACCATGCTGCACTGCGCGGAAATCAACGGGCGTGGGGAGTATTCAATCACGCTCCGTGGCCGCGACGAACTGATCGACAGGGAGTTGAGCGAGAAGATCCGCTGACCGCCCGTCCGGCCGGCTCGACCGGGCGCCCCTTTGCATCAACCGACGACCAGCGCTCCGTGCTGGCTCTGGCCTTCGGTCATTCCCCGCGCCTTCATCCAGTCGTAAGCCCGGCCGAAAAGAGCCGGGTCGTAGTAGTCGACATGCTTGTAGTGCACGAATGCACGCAACAGTTCGTGCGGCGCAAGCGCGCCCTTGGCGGCGGCCGTCACGTGGTGCGCGTACTTGTAGAAATCGGCATTGATCAGGTCGACGGCCTGGTTCTCGGCGTCGTAGTAGGCCTTGCGCTCTTCCGGCGTCAGCTCGGCCGCCACCACCTCACCCCCCCGGTAGAACGATGCGGCGATGATGTGTGCGCCTTCCTTCAGGCCGAGACTGATGAAGGGCTCCATCACCGCCACCGCGCGATAGGCGCCGTTCTTGAGTCCCTCCCAGCGCTTCTGCGGCAAGCCTCCATTCTGGATTGCGACGTGCTCGCGGCCGATTGCGCTCTCGAGCATCTGCAGCGTCGTATAGTGCGAGCCGGTCAGTTCCTGCACGACCACAGGAACGTCGGACATGTCGCGCGGCGTCTGCAGCTTGTCGTCGAAGCTGAGGATCGCCTGCGCCGCGACCGCAGCCCGCAGCGCCGCAATGTTGCCGGCGCGGCTTCCGCGCTCGAGGCGGTCGATGCTTGCCCATTCGCAGACGTTATAGCTATCTGCCGAGCCGCACTCGAAGAGTTGCTCCTTGAGCCTCGAGAGAATCGGCTTTTCCGCGCTGTCTCGCTCGCGGTCGGCGTAGGTCGCGGAGAAGCTGACTTCGATTCCCGCCCGGGCGAACAAGCCCTCTTCGATGCCGACGATTACCGGCAAATCGAACACCGGGTTATTCGGGGCAATCTTCACCACCGCGTTCCTCGCAGATGTCATGGTCATCCTCGGCTCAATTGTCAGCGGCAAATCGACAAGCGCCCCCAGTCTAGCGCAATGCGTCCGGCGGCGCAGCGACAAACAGGCGCCGAGGTCTATACTCCGCGGCTTAACGATTGATCCGGAATCGGAAGGCCATGAGAATTCTCCGCGTCCTTGTCCTGGCGATGCTTTCGGCCGCTTGCACGGCGGCCCCCGGGCAATCTCCACCCACTCACGAGCACCGCTTCGGAAACGCGGAAAAATGGGCGAAGGAGTTCGACGATCCCAGGCGCGATGCCTGGCAGAAGCCGCACGAGGTGATCCGGACCCTTGGGCTCGCGCCCGACGCGGTGGTGGCGGACATCGGCTCTGGGACCGGGTATTTCGCCGTGCGCCTCGCGCACGCCGTGGCGAAGGGCCGCGTGTACGGCGTGGACACCGAGCCGGATATGGTGAAATACCTGGCCGCGCGCGCCAAGCGCGAGGGCCTCGCGAATGTCTCATCGGTTGCGGGTGTTGCGGACGATCCGCGATTGCCGGCGAAGGTCGATCTGGTGCTGATGGTGGACGTCTATCACCATCTGGCAAACCGCGAGCGCTATTTCGCGAAGCTCGCCGGGTCGCTGAAGCCCGGCGCGCGTGTCGCGATCATCGATTTCCGGGAAGACTCACCGATGGGACCGCCGAAAAGGGAGCGGATCGCGCCAGCGCGCGTGAAGGAAGAGCTCGTCAGGGCCGGCTACTCTCCGGCGGAGGAACACGCTTTCCTGCCCAACCAGTACTTCCTCGTCTTCAAGCGGCAGGAACCATAAGCGCTCAAGGCGTTCGGCGCGCATCCAGCGCGCATATCACCGCGCCCTGGCAAGGCCGGGCGCGCCGTTCGCGCGTGCCCGCGGGCCGCCGCAGCCGGCCAGTGGGCACGGGATCCCGTAGAAGACCTGATTCAGATATGAAGCCACATCTTCGATTTCCTCCCTGCTCCAGCTCTGTCCCGCGTATTGCTGCCAGCGGGCGACCTGGTAGCGCAGATCGTCCCAGGACTTGACCTGGCGCTGGTCGCGCCAGTGCATCTGCGCGGTGTGGCAGGCGCTGCAGAAAGTCTGGTAGAGATCCCGCCCGCGCAAGGTGTCTGCGGTCCTCGAGTCTGGGACCGGTGAAACTCCGCCGCATCCCCCAAAGAGCGCGAGCGCCCCAACAATGAACAGCCGGACCGCCTTCGTCATGACATTTCCTTGCGATCGTAGTCGTTCATGATGGGGCCTGCTCCTCCGCCGGGGATTGATCCAGGTCAAAGCAGGCACGGCGGCGCGCCCTCCCGGCGTGACGCGGCTCACATTCCCGGGAGCGGCGACGTTTTCTTCCGATACCCGATCTCGTATCATGGGCCTTTTCGCAGCCATGGACCTCTCCAATCCCGCTGTCACCGCGGCGCTCATCGGCGCCTCCGCCACCGTGCTGACTGCGCTCATACAGCTTCGCATGTCGTGGCGCAGGGAGCTGAGGGAACGCGAGCGCGGTCAGCCAATCACGAAGAAAACACGGCGCGGGCCCGTCATGGCGGTCTTCGCGCTGATGATCGCGGCGGGGGTCGGCGGGTTCGCGCTGTCGCAGTACTTCGTGTCGCTGCGCGAAGGCGACCGGGATACGCTGCGCTCGGACCTGCAAGCCAAGCTCTCCGAAATCAACGCTACCGCGATGCGGCTGGAGCAGGCCCGCACCACAGAGCGGGCGCAGATCGAAAGCGAAATTCACCGCGCCGACGCAGAGCGGCTGGGAGAAGAAGGCGCCGTTGCGAGCGTGGTCGTAGCGCCGTGCAGGCCTGAAGGCCTTCCGGGGGCGAGGCAGGAGTGCACCGAGCAGACGGCGATGCGCGTCGCATTGTGCGCGAGGGTGCCCGCGGGGGCGAGCATCAAGGAAGTCCAGCTCTATACGCGTTTCGAGGACTCGCGGCAGGGCTGGGCAGATTCCAGGGTCCAGGCCGGACAGGACGCGGGAGAGGCCCGCTTCTCCGAGAAGAGCTCCGAGCGGCCCGACGATGGCGGCGCAAGGCAGGTCTGCCAGGTTTTTGTCAGCTGGAACCGGGAAAAATCGCGCATCGCGCGGATTCTGGTCAAATACGCGCTCTAGGCGGAAGCCGGCCCCGCGCACGCGGGGTTTCGTTTGCCTCAATCCTCGGAAGCGTCATCCGACCAGCGCCGGCGAGGACCCAGGTAGTCCTCGCCGCCGGGAACCTCCGCGTCTTCCTCCGAATCCTCGTATTTGTCCAATTCGTGCAGCAGGGCCTTCAGCCGCAACTCGGCGACCGAATCCCGGTCGGCCCGGCCCGAGAGCTGCTTTGCGACCGACGACGCGCCTTCGTAGTCCCGCTTGGTCTTGATCGGCCTCGCGCGCCCGTTGGCTCTCCTGTGCTTGGTCATGACTGTCCCCCGGCTCCTATCTCGGCGATATTAGTGCAATCCTTGCCGACGAGTCCATGTCCGACTGGATGCAGGCCCCCCCGGTAGGCGATTCAAGGCCCGTGGGATAATGACGCGGATTGCCTACGATACCCATGCCCCGAATCGCCCGGTCCCAGCCGGGTTCGCCTGATCGCGGAGAAGGACACGAAGGGCGATCCAGGACATCCCTAGACTGCGGAACCGCGCCCTAACCCTATGCCCCCCGCAACCCGAGCCCTCCTGATCGCAAACGTCGCTGTCTTTCTGCTCCAGTCCACGGGCGGCGGATTCCTCGAGGAGTGGTTCGCGCTCTGGCCGCTCGGGCACGGGTTCCAGGCCTGGCAGCTCGTGAGCTACGGCTTCCTGCACGGCGGGATCGCCCACATCTTCTTCAACATGTTCGCGCTGTACATGTTCGGTGGCGACATAGAGCGGCTGTTCGGCTCGCGCTATTTCCTCACCTACTATTTCGTCTGCGTGGTCTCCGCCGCGATCTTCCAGCTGCTCGTCACCGGCTGGATCGGCGTGCCGGCGGGACCGACGATCGGCGCCTCCGGCGCCGTCTACGGTCTGCTGCTCGCCTTCGGAATGTACTTTCCGCGACGCATGGTCATGCTGATCATTCCGCCGATTCCGATGCAGGCGCGGACTTTCGTGATCCTGTTCGGCGCGCTCGAGCTCGTGTTCGGCGTTACCGGTACCGCGGACGGCGTTGCGCACTTCGCCCACCTCGGTGGCATGGCGGGGGGCTGGCTGGTGATCCAGTATCGCCGGCGCGGATTTCCTTTCAGGCGGCGCTGACGCTACCTCACTCGCCGTCGCGGGGCGCGAGCATCTTGCTCAGCTCGTCGAGAAATCCGCTCTGCCCGCGCAGGATCTTCCCGCGTGCCTCGGCGAGATCGAACCACCCCGCGCGGTCGACCTCGGGAAATTCGCGCTGTTGCCCCGAGCGCGGTGGCCACTCCATGCTGAACTTGTTGCTGCGGATCTTGTTGGCGTCGCAATCCCCTGTAACGGCGAAAGCATGGACGAGCTTACCGCCCGGCTGCCGCAGCGGCTTCATGGGAACGAGCTCACCTGCTAGCCTGAAGCCGGTCTCTTCCCCGAATTCGCGAAGCGCGGCAGCTCGAGGGTTCTCGCCTTCAGCGAATTCGCCTTTCGGGATCGACCATGCCCCGGCGTCCTTCTTCGCCCAGAACGGGCCGCCGGGATGCACCAGAAGAACCTCGATTGCGCCGCCGCGCCGGCGCCAGAGCAGGATTCCGGCGCTCTGTTTCTTGGCCACGCGCCCGCGGCGCTACACGACCTCGAACAAGCCCGCGGCGCCCATGCCACCGCCGATGCACATGGTGACGACGACGTGCTTCGCGCCGCGGCGCTTTCCCTCGATGAGCGCGTGGCCGGTGAGGCGCGATCCCGACATCCCATAAGGGTGCCCGAGCGCGATCGCGCCCCCGTTTACGTTCAGGCGCTCGTTTGGAATGGCGAGGCGGTCGCGGCAATAGATGACCTGCACCGCGAACGCCTCGTTCAGTTCCCACAGATCGATGTCGTCCATCTTCAGTCCCGTGCGCTGGAGGAGACGCGGCACGGCAAACACGGGGCCGATGCCCATCTCGTCAGGCTCGCAGCCCACCACCGCGAAGCCGCGGAAGATGCCGAGCGGTTTGAGGTTTCTCTTTTCGGCGAGCTTCGAATCCATCACGACGCAGGCCGACGCCCCGTCGGAGAACTGGCTCGCGTTGCCCGCGGCGATGGTGCCGCCTTCGATCGCCGGCTTGATCTTGGAAACGCCCTCGTAGGTCGTATCGGGGCGGATGCCCTCGTCCTTCGCCGCCGTGGCTTCCTCGACCCAGCTTTTCCCGGAGTCTTTGTCCGCCTTCTGCATGTGCACCGCGAGCGGGAAGATCTCTGCGTCGAAGCGGCCGGCCTCGCGCGCGGCTGCGGCGCGCTGCTGGCTTTGCACGCCGAACTCGTCTTGGCGCTCGCGGCCGATGCCGTAGCGCGCAGCGACCACTTCGGCGGTCTGCAGCATCGGCATGTAGATCGCCGGTTTGTGGCGCTCAAGCCACTCGTCGTGCGCCATGTGTTTGTTCATCTCGTTTTGCACGCACGAGATCGACTCGACCCCGCCCGCGACGACGACCGGGACCCTGTCCACGATCACGCGCTGCGCCGCCATCGCGATC
>Ga0187773_10000041_pt1 | contig 54446 bp, 54 predicted proteins | sample 0216_BV02_MP05_1_FD_133133 | JGI IMG/M metagenome (GOLD analysis project Ga0187773, IMG submission 133133) | Tropical peat soil microbial communities from peatlands in Department of Meta, Colombia - 0216_BV02_MP05_10_MG | ecosystem: Environmental > Terrestrial > Soil > Wetlands > Peat | place...
ACATGATCGTGCGCCAGGCCGACGCGCATGCCTGGGCGGAGGTATGGCTGGAGACGAGCGGCTGGACGCGCGTCGACCCCACCGCCGCGGCGATTCCCGTGCGCGTCGAGCTGGGGATCACCGCCGCCGCCCCGGCAGGCGCGCCCCTGCTGATGCGCAAGGGGCTCGGATGGCTGAGGAGCCTGCGCAACGACTGGGACGCCCTCACCAACCAGTGGAATCAGTGGGTGCTGGGCTACAACCCGGAGCGCCAGCTCGAGATGCTCTCGCGCCTCGGAGTCAAGCAGCCGAGCTGGGAGACGATGACGCTGATGCTGTTCTGGAGCGTGGGCGGCGTCCTCCTGCTGGTCACGCTGTGGCTGTTGCGCGGAACGGGGCGCGAGGACGCGGCGCAGCGCGCCTGGCTGCGCTTCTGCGGCAAGCTGGCCCGCGCGGGCCTCGCGCGCCGGGATAGCGAGGGCCCGCTGGATTACGCCGGACGTGTCTCGCGACGTTTTCCAGAATGCGGGGCGGCGGTTCACGCAATTACCGGGCTCTATGTCGATCAGCGCTACGGCGCGGCCGCCGATGCGCAATCGCTCGCCCGCCTCAAGCATCTCGTCCGGGAATTCGCCCCGTGAGGGCCGGCCTCCTCGCCGCGCTTCTTGTGATCCACTCGGGCCTCGCCTGCTCCCAGCCGGCCCCGTATCAGAACCGCAAGGACGTGAAGGAATTCGTCTCCGAGATGGTAAGAAAGCACGGCTTCAACGGCCGCGAGCTGACTCGGGTCCTCGGGCAGGCGCAGTACCAGCCGGCGATCGTAAGGGCGATGGACCAGCCGCCCGAGTCGGCGCTCGGCTCATGGCAGGCCTACCGGGCGATCTTCGTGAGGCCGGAGAGAATCGAAGCAGGAATCCGGTTCTGGGACCGCAACGCCGAGTCGCTCAAGCGTGCCGAGACGGAGTTCGGGGTGCCCGAGGATGTCATCGTGGGCATCATCGGTGTCGAGACGACCTTCGGCAAGAACGTCGGCACCTACCGGGTTATCGACGCGCTCGCGACCCTCGCCTTCGACTATCCGAAGCGCGGCACCTATTTCCGGGGCGAGCTCGAGCACTACCTGGTGTTCTCGCGCGACCGGGGGCTCGACCCACTGCGCGTCAAGGGTTCCTATGCAGGGGCGATCGGCATACCGCAGTTCATGCCCGGCTCGTACCGACGCTTCGGTGTCGACTTCGATGGGGATGGGCAGATCGACATCGCCGCCAGCCCCGCGGACGCGATCGGGAGCATAGGCAACTTCCTGAAGTCGCACGGCTGGGTGCGGGGGCAGCCGGTGGCCTTTGCCGCCGAGGCGACGGGAGAGAGCTGGCGCAAGCTGGCCGCCGGCGGCATCGTGCCAGCGACCCGCTTCGCCGATCTGCCCTCCTACGGACTGAAGACGGCCGCCGAGCTCCCCGCAGACACGCTGTGCGCGCTGGTCGAGCTCGAGACCCCGGGCCAGCCTTCCGACGTTCGCGTGACGCTCCAGAATTTCTTCGTACTCACGCGCTACAACCGCTCGAATCTCTACGCGGCGGCGGTGCTCGACCTGGGCGCGGAGATCGTGCGCGCGCGGACAGCGACAACGACGATCAAGGAGAATCCGTGACCGGAACTCCCCGCCAGTACCGCTACTACGAGTTCGTGATGGCGGCTTTCGTCACCGTGCTGATCTGCTCGAACCTCATCGGGCCCGCGAAGATTGCGCAGGTCGATCTTCCGTTGCTCGGGGCGGTGTCCTTCGGCGCAGGCGTCCTGTTCTTCCCGATATCCTACGTCTTCGGAGATATTCTTACGGAGGTGTACGGTTACGCGCGCTCGCGACGGGTGATCTGGGCAGGGTTCGGCGGGCTCGCCTTCGCCGCGATCATGTCCGCGGTGGTGGTATGGCTGCCCCCGGCTCCGTTCTGGCAGAACCAGGCGGCCTACGAGATTGCCTTCGGCTCGACCTGGCGAATTGCCGCAGCTTCGCTGATTGCCTTCGTGTGCGGCGAATTCGTGAACTCGTTCGTGCTCGCCAAGATGAAGATTCTCACGGAAGGGCGCTGGCTGTGGACGCGAACGATCGGCTCGACGATCTTCGGCGAGGGCGTCGACTCGCTGCTGTTCTATCCGCTGGCGTTCTGGGGGAGCGGCCTCATCCCCAACGACAAGCTGCCGCAGATCATGCTGGTCCAGTTCATCACCAAGGTCGGAGTCGAGGTCGTTTTCACGCCCATCACTTACGCGGTCGTCGGCTGGCTCAAGCGCGCGGAGCACGAGGACTACTACGACAGGGACACGGACTTCAATCCATTCACGCTCAGGTGAGGCCCGGCCTGCCGCTTCGTGGGCGTGAGCGCCAAGTATTCACGCTTCTCCGGCCGGTTTCCCGGGCGTAGAATGGAATCCGTCTGCATCCGGGACTTCCCGCAGTGCATCGTCGAGGCAACGAGTACGACGTCTCCTGCCAGGTCAACACCACCGATTCGGTGATCGTCAATTCGGAGGTGGACCGGATCTTTGTCGAGCTCTACCCCAAGGCTTCGACCGAGAAGATCGATCGCGCTTTTTACGATCTCACCACGATGTACCGCGGCGGGCGCCCGGGCTACCACGCATGCGACACCGCGTATCACGATATCCAGCACGTGCTCGAAGTCACGCTCGCGATGTCGCGTCTCATCGACGGCTACGAGCGGACGAGGATCGGACTGGAGCCCCTCGACGCGTCGATGTTCCGCCTGGGCGTGATCACTGCGCTCTTCCACGACTGCGGCTACATCCGGACTCTCCACGACAGGAAGCACAAGAACGGCGGCGAGCTCACGCTCACGCACGTCTCGCGCGGGGCGCGCTTCCTGAGGGACTACCTGCCGAAGATCGGCATGGGAGAAGACGCCGACGTGGCAGCGGCCCTGATACACTTCACCGGCTACGAAATTCCGGTCGCGGCGATCCGAGTACCGTCTCTCGCGCACAGACTGCTCGGCAGCCTGCTCGGCTCGGCCGACATCATCGCTCAAATGTCGGACCGCTGCTATCTGGAAAAATGCCGCGACCGCCTCTATCCCGAATTCGTCGCGGGCGGAATCGCCCGCAGGCGCCTCCCCGACGGCAACGAGGAAGTCGTGTACCGCTCCGGTGACGACCTGGTACGCAAGACGCCGAATTTCTACCGCGGGGCGAGCCGCCGCCTCGACAGCGACCTCGGCGGTACGCACAAATACGCGCAGAGCCACTTCGGCGGGCAACACCTCTATATGGAAGAGCTCACCAAGAACATCGAGTTTGCGCAGCTCATCGACAAGGCGGGCAACGGCGGCGCGCTCAAGCGCAATCCGCCGACCACGCAGAGACCGGACTAACGCTTCTCTACAGGAGCGCTTCCTTGGTCAGGCAGCGCCGGCGCAGGATCTCTCGAAGCTGCGCGAGCGCCTCGAGTTGTATCTGTCGCACACGCTCCCGCGTGAGATCGAGCCGGCCTGCGAGATCCTGCAGGGTCAGCAATTCGCTGCCGTTCAGCCCGAACCTGCATTCGATCACCGTGCGCTGCCTTTCCGAGAGCTGCGCCAGCCATTCCAGGATCAGCGACTCCGTTTTGACGGCCTGGAGCTGCGACTCGGGACCCTCGATGCTCTCATCGGGAATGGCGTCGCCGATCGAGAGCATGGGATCGGCTTCCAGCGGTGCATCGAGCGATGCCACGTGCTCGCTCCTCAGCAGCAGGCCGCGCACTCCCTCGGGGTCCCTCCCCAGCAAGTGGGCGATATCCTCTGCGGACGGCTCGCGCTCGGCGTGCGACTCGAGGTAGCGCTTGGCGCGCAGCACCGTGGTCAGATCCTTGATCACGTGCACGGGCAGGCGGATGGTGCGAAGCTGGTTCATGATGGCGCGCTCGATGTTCTGGCGAATCCACCAGATGGCGTAGGTCGAGAACCGAAAGCCGCGCTCCGGCTCGAACTTGTCGAGCGCGTGCATCAGCCCTAGGTTTCCCTCCTCTACCAGATCGAGCAAGGGCATGCCGCGGTTGAGGTAGGCCTTCGCGACATTCACCACGAGCCTCAGGTTGTGCTCGATCATCTTCTGCCTGGCGCCGAAATCTCCCGCCGCGGCGCGCCGCGCAAAGTGCAGCTCCTCCTCCTGGCTGAACAGACGGTTGAGCCCGATCTCGTGAAGATACAGCTGGGTCGCGTCGCTGAGGGCTTCGTGCGCCTCATCGGCGGCCGGGGCCGCCGCGCTCGTTTCGTGCGCGGCCTCCTCAGCGGCGTGGGGCGCTTCGGCAGTTCCGACGGCCGGCCACTCGGTTTGCTGCTCGCTTAAGCGCGAACTCACGAGCGCCGCTCGGGCAGCAGCTGCAGGGGATCGACGGGCTTGCCCTGGCGCCGAATTTCGAAATGCAGCTTGACCTGCGGGGAATCGGTATTGCCGATCTCGGCGATCTTCTGTCCCTTGACGACGCTGTCTCCCTGCTTCACCACCAGCTTGCTGTTGTGAGCATAGGTGGAGAGATAAGTCTCGTTGTGCTTGATGATGATGAGCTTGCCGTAGCCGCGCAGGCCCGTGCCGCTGTACACGACGCGTCCCGAAGCGGATGCGAATACCGGATCGCCGACCTTGCCGAGAATGTCGAGGCCCTTGTTCGTTCCCTTTGGGAGTTCGGCAAGCACCCGCCCGGATGCCGGCCACATCCAGTCGATGCTGTCGGATTGGGCTGCGGCGGCCGGGGCCGCCGCGGCTTCCGGCGGTGCTTCCGGCGGGGACAGTCGCAGGACCAACGCCAGGTTCTCCTCGGAATACGGGAGCTTTACCGCCTTGGGTCCCGTCTTGAGCAGGTCGGGGCGGGCCGCCTCGGTCGCGGTCGCCTTGGGCTCGACCGCCTGATGCGGCGCGACCGCCGGCGCCCGCGCATCGCCGCCCAGGGCCCGCGCCTCGACTGCGCCCGGAGCGACGATCGGCTGGACCTGTATTCCCGCAGCGGGCTGCACTGCCGGGCGGGCGGCGGCCGTCGTCGCGGACGGGGGCCGCAAGCGCAGAACGGCGCCGGGAGCAAGCACGGAGGGGTCGGAGAGATTATTCCAGGCGGCGAGATCCTTGTAGTCGACCCCATTGTCCCTGGCGATGCTGTACAGGGTGTCTCCGCGCTTGACCGTGTAGCTTTCGGCCTTGTGCTCGACGGCCGCGGGGTTCGCGGCGGCGGAGCGCGTCACATTGCGCTCTACGACCGGCGCGCGATACGGGGTGGCGCAGGAGGTGAGGAGCGCGCCCGCGAGTGCAGGAATGAAGACACGGAGCAGCGTCACTGCTTGCCTCCTCTCAGGGGCACAAAGCGCACGGCGTCGAGCCATTTTTCTGTCAACCCGGCCGCAGTCCTTTCGATGAGGCACAGCGCCTGATCGCCGCTTCCTACTGGCACGATCATTCTGCCACCCGGCGCAAGCTGCTGCAAAAGGGCGCCGGGCACGTCCGCCGCCGCCGCGGCGACGACAATGCCGTCGAAAGGAGCGGCCTCGGGCAATCCGAACGCGCCGTCGCCGTGAACCAGCCTGAGATTGGACAGCCGTAGGGGACGTAGGTTGCCGCGCGCCTTCTCGAGCAGCCCGGCGATACGCTCCATCGAATAGACGCTGCGTGCGAGATGCGCGAGCACCGCTGCCTGGTAGCCGCAGCCCGTTCCGACCTCGAGCACGTTGCCAAGGGGTTTCTGTGCCCGCACCGCCTCGATCATGCGAGCGACCACCAAGGGCTGGGAAATGGTCTGTTCGAAACCGATCGGCAGCGCCGTGTCCTCGTACGCCCGGCTCGCGAGGCCTTCGTCGACAAAAATGTGGCGGGGCACCGCGGCCATGGCCGCGAGCACGGCTTCGTCGCGTATGCCGCTTTCCCGCAGGCGCGCAACCATGCGATCGCGCGTGCGCTGCGATGTCATTCCGATGCCGCGCGTCCCCGATAGCTTTACTTCTCGAGCCACGTTCGAACGACCGGGATCTGCTGCGGGTGACTCAGGTCCATCTGCAGGGGGGTGAGCGAGACGCGGTCGGCGGCGACGGCATGGAAGTCGGTTCCAGGGCCCGCATCCTGTGCGCTGCCCGCGGCACCTACCCAGTACACGGTCTGGTTGCGGGGCGTGGTGGTCTTGATGACCGGCTCGGCCTTGTGCCGCTTGCCCAGCCGCGTGACTTCGATCCCTTTCAGCACTTCATAGGGAATATCCGGAACGTTTACGTTGAGCAGCACCGGCTCCCCGAGCGGCAGCCTCTGAAAGCGTTCGACCAGCTCGCGCGCGACCCGCGCGGCGGTTTCGTAGTGTCGCCCCGCCTTGCTCGTAAGCGAGATGGCGAGGGACGGAATTCCGAGCAGATAGCCTTCGGTCGCCGCGGCCACGGTGCCCGAATAGATCGTGTCGTCGCCCATGTTGGCGCCGAGATTGATTCCGGACACGATCATGTCCGGCATGTGCTCGAGAAGACCGGTGACTGCCAGATGCACGCAATCGGTGGGCGTGCCGTTGACAAAGCGGAATCCGTTCGCCGACTCGCGCACGGTCAGAGGCCGGTCGAGCGTGAGGGAGTTCGAGGCGCCGCTGTGGTCGCGCTCGGGCGCCACTACGGTGATGGTGCCCAATTCGGCCAGCGATTCTGCGAGGATTGCGAGACCCGGTGCGAAGTACCCGTCGTCGTTGCTGAGCAGGATTCGCATCTTCCTATAACTTATTGATTTTCCATCATACTTCAACAGCGGACAAGGTCCGCCGGCCCACGCCGGCCCCGGCGGAATTCTACTCGAAGCAACGCGAGTACGGCGGAGGAAACTGGAGGAGTGTTGCCCGAACGTCAGCGGTTGTTGGAATTCGCACAGGCTCCGGGCCCCCCGCCCGAGGGCCCGGCATAGCCAGAAGCTGGATCTAGCGCGTTTCCAGGCCTTTTCCGAGGCCGGTCTGCCCAAAAAAACCCGCGCGGAAGCCCTTGGCGTAGTCGTCTATGCCGACTTGGAGGTAGAGGGAGAGCGAGCCACCCTCGGCGCGCGCGGATTGCCCATCGGCCACGCCATTGATGTACGCGGGACTGACTCCCTCGCTCCCGACAATCTTCAGCTCTGCAACCGTACCCATGTAACCCTCCCGTGGCAGCGTTCATTCGCTATCACAGCAAACCCCGTGCCAGACGGTCGTCTTCCCGCCGCCTAAGGCATGCCTCGGCAGCGCTTCTCCCTGGTTAAGGAATACCCGGCGAGGAACCCCATGCGATATTCATCTAGGTCGCCCACGGGGTAGGAGGTGGTCTGGCTGCCGCTGGTCCTGGCAGCCCGGCCGTCGATATAGCCTTCCGCGAAGGCCTCCGACCAGCCGTTCTTCTCGGCCAGATTCCTGGTGTCGTCCTTCATGGTCCCTCCCGGTTGACCCCCACCGGAGCGGGGAGCAAGTTCCGGGCCCAGCTAAGACCCCGGGCGATGATGGTGGCGCCTAACGGCGCGCCGAGGAGAGCACGCCGCGAACGTCCTCGATTGCGGACAGGGCACGCTGCAATTGATCTATATCTAGAACTTCGATAGTGAAGTGCATCAGCGCGACGTCGTTGCGGGTCTGCGTCCTCGCGGCGATGACGTTGGTCTTTAGTCTTGCCAGCGCTTCGCTGACGTCACGCAACAAGCCCTGCCGGTCGCTGCCGCGAACCACGATGTCCACGGGGTAGGCGCGGGCGCCGCGATCACCCCATTCCGCCGCAATGACGCGCTCGGGAAAGCGCTCCTTCATGCGCGCCAGACTCGGGCACTCGCGCCGGTGAACCGAAACGCCGCGGCCTTTCGTGACAAAGCCGAGGATCCGGTCGGGCGGCGCGGGCTTGCAGCAGCGCCCGAGCACGGTCATCAGCCGATCGACACCTACGACGAGGACGCCGCCGCCCGCCCGGGGCGCGCTCCCTGCGCGCGGCTGCGGCTCCGGCACCCCACGCCCGGTCTCGCCCCGCAAGGCCGTCTGCAGCTGCCGGGGGCCAACCTCCTCGCGGCCGACCGCTGCGAAAAGCTCGCCGGGCGACGCATAACCCAGACGCTTCGCCAGCTCATCGAGGCTGGCGGCGCGCACGCCCTCACGCCTGAGCTCTCGCTCGACCAGCGCGCGCCCGGCGGCGATGACCTCCTCCACCTCCCGGCTGTTGAACCACTGGCGCACCTTGTTGCGCGCGCGCGAGCTCCTGATGTAGCCGAGGGCGGCATTGAGCCAGTCCCGGCTGGGACCGCCGCTCTTTGCCGTGATGATCTCGACCATGTCGGCGTTCTTGAGGCGATAGTCGAGGGTCACGATCGCGCCGTTCACTCTGGCACCACGGCAGCGGTGGCCGATGTCGGTGTGCAGGGCATAGGCGAAATCGACCGGTGTCGCGCCCTTCGGGAGGTCGATGACCTTGCCCTGGGGCGTGATCACGTAGACCGTGTCGTCGACGACGGCCTGACTGTACTGCTCTTTCCAGTCCGAGGAATCGACAATGTCGTCACGCCAAGCGAGCATCTGCCTCAGCCAGGCGATCCTCTCGTCCGCGGGGTCTCCCTTGCCGCGCCCGCGCCGCGATCCCTCCTTGTAGCGCCAATGCGCGGCGACGCCGATCTCCGCGTCGCGGTGCATCTCGTGCGTGCGGATCTGCACTTCAAGCGTCCTGCCCTCAGGCCCGATCACCGCGGTGTGGAGGGAGCGGTAGAGATTCGCCTTTGGCCGCGAGATATAGTCGTCGAATTCGCGCGGGATCGGCGCCCACAGATTGTGGACCACTCCGAGCACGGCGTAGCAATCCTTCACCTCGTCGACCAGCACCCGCAATCCGCTCGCATCGTGGATCTCGGTGAAGTCGAGCCCCTTCGTGCGCATCTTGCTGTAGATGCTGTACAGGTGCTTCGGGCGGCCGGTCACGTCGGCGCGGACCCCGGCACGCGCCAGTTCGTCGCCAAGCTCGGCGATCGCCAGCTCGATGAAGCGCTCGCGCTCGCTTCGCCGGTTCTCGAGCATGCCGGCGATGCGCTTGTAGAGCTCGGGCTCGAGATAGCGGAATGAGAGGTCCTCGAGTTCCCACTTGAGCTGCCACACGCCGAGGCGGTTGGCGAGGGGCGCGTAGATGTCCAGCGTCTCGCGCGCGATGCGCACACGCTCTGCGTCCGGCGCACGGGCGAGCCAGCGCAGGGTCTGGATGCGGCTCGCGAGCCGCAGCAGCACCACGCGGATGTCGGCGACCATGGCGAGGAGCATCTTGCGCAGCACCTCGGCCTGGGGTGCCGCGTCCTTCCGCAGCGCCGCGGCGCGAGTGAACACCCGGAGCTGGTTGAGTTTGTCGACGCCCGACACGAGTGCGGCCACGGTAGGCCCAAAGGACATCGCCAGCTTCTCCTCGGCATCCGCAAGCCAAGCAGGCACGGCAAATAGGACGCCTGCGGCGAGCGAATCGGCGTCGAGGCGCAGCTGCACGAGGTTGCGTATCAAGCCGATGGCGTGCTCGTACGCCGGCTCCCCGGTACCCAGAACCCTGTCGCCGTACACGCCCTTGGCGAACTCGAGCGCCCGCGCGAGCACGAGCCGGTCCTCTTCCGGCGATCCCGCGGGAATGATGTCGTCGCCGAGCTCAGCGGAGCCGGCGCGCATTGTCGATACCATGCGTGCAGTTTATCCCGGATAATCCGCTCTTTTTGGAATTCGGATGCGAGAAGGCCTGGCGCGAGCCCGCGCCCTCCCTTACGTTCTACTCCTCGTTGCCGCCGCCTCCTTCGGCGGCAATTGGGTCGCGGCCCGGCTAGTGAATTTCGAGATCGCGCCCTTCGCACTGTCGTTCTGGCGCTGGGCCATCGCAGCCGCGCTCCTTTTTCCGTTCGCGCTGCGCCAGCTGCGCGAGGATGCCCCGCTCATCCGGGCCCACCTTCCGAAGCTTTTCATTTTCGGTGCGGTCGGCGCCGGCGGGTTCACGCTGCTCGGCTACTGGGGGGTAAGCCAGACCACCGCGATCAACGCTACGCTGCTCAACTCCTCCCTGCCGCTGTTCGTCGTTCCTCTGTCTTGGCTCCTGCTCGGCCTGACGGTCAGCGCCAGACAGCTGCTGGGTCTGGCGTTGTCGCTCGCCGGGGTGGTCTCGATCGTGAGCGGCGGAGACCTGCGGACACTCGCCGGGCTGAGGCTCAACCCTGGGGATTTCCTGATCCTTGGCGGGGCGTTTCTGTGGGCCGTCTACACGGTCACCCTGAAATGGCGGCCGCCGTTGCATGCGCTGTCGTTCCTTTTCACCACGATCGCCTCAGCGGCACTCGTGTCCTTTCCGTTCTTCGTCTGGGAAATGAGCGCGGGCCGGACTATGACCTTGACCCCAACGGCAATCGCAACGATCGCCTACCTCTCGATTTTCCCGTCGATAGTCGCCTACGTCTGCTGGAACTACGCCGTCGCGGCGCTCGGTCCCAACGTCGTCGGGTTCTTCAACCCCGTGATCCCGGTATTCGGCATCCTGTTCGCGGTGATTCTTCTCGGCGAGCCGCTCAGGGCCTACCACCTGGCCGGGTTCGCGCTGGTGCTTGCCGGCGTGGTGCTCACCTCGCGCCGTTGACATGGGGCTCCTTCGCGAATGGCGGCGACGAAGAACGCTGAAGAGCGCTCGCCTCGACGAAGCATTGTGGAAGCAGGTCGCCGCGAAGCTGTCGTTCCTGCGAGGGCTTTCGGAGGAGGACACCGCACGGCTGAAGCAACTGGTCATCCTCTTTCTCGCCGAAAAGGAGATGCACGGCGCACACGGCCTTTCGCTCACCGACGAGGTCCGCCTGTCGATCGCCGTGCAGGCCTGCCTGCCGGTCCTCAACCTCGGGCTCGACGTCTATCAGGGCTGGGTAGGGATCATCGTATACCCGGGCGAATTCCGCGTTCACAAGGAGGAGATCGACGAAGACGGCGTGGTCCATGCTTTCGAGGAGGAACTGGCGGGTGAGGCCTGGCCGGGCGGTCCGGTGATCCTCTCGTGGGAGGACGTGGGCATGAGCGAGCGCGGCTACAACGTGGTCATCCACGAATTCGCGCACAAGATCCACATGGACGGCGGCGGCGACGCGGACTATCCCGAGGCGCGGCGCGGGATGGACCCGGCCAGGTGGCGCAAGGCGCTCGAGGACGCCTACGGCCGCTTCTGCGCCCAGGTCGATTCGGGCGAGCCGACCTTCATCGATCCCTACGCCTCCGAGCACCCGGCCGAATTCTTCGCCGTCATGAGCGAGGCCTTCTTCACCGAGTCGGCCGTGCTCGCGCGGGACTGGCCGGAGCTGTACACTCAGCTCGCGCAGTTCTACCGGCAGGATCCCGCGTTGCAGCGAACATCCAAAGGGGGGTATTCATGACGGCACTGGGCTCGCTTTGGCTTCCCATTCTCGTCTCAGCGGTTTTCGTGTTTGTCGCGAGCAGCGTAATCCACATGTTCCTCGGTTGGCACAAGAACGACTATCCCAAGATGCCCGACGAGGACGGGGCGATAAACGCCCTGCGCCCGCTCGCCGTTCCGCCCGGCGACTACGTCGTCCCGCACTGCTCGGGGCCGGAGGAGATGAAATCGCCGGAGTTCAGGGAGAAGATGAGCAAGGGGCCGGTGCTGATCGTCACGGTGCGGCCGAACGGCCTGCCCGGCATGGGCGCGTACCTCGCGCAGTGGTTTGTATTCTGCGTAGTCGTCAGCATCTTTGCCGGCTACGTCGCCTCGAGCGCGCTACCCCCGGGCACTCGCTATCTCAGGGTCTTCCAGCTGGTCGGCACCTCGGCTTTCATGGGTTACGCGTTCGCGCTCTGGCCGCTGTCGATCTGGTACGGCCGCTCGTGGAGCACGACCATCAAGTCGACGGCCGACGGTCTGGTCTACGGGTTCCTGACCGCCGGGACGTTCGGCTGGTTGTGGCCTCGCTAGGCTAGCTGCCGTATGCAAAGCCGATGCCGATCGTGTTCTGCCTGAAGTTGTAGTCGATCAGGCTCTCGCCGAATCCCGAGGTCGCCTGCACGTAGACGCGCGCCGCTCCTAAGAGCTTGCGGCTCGTCCAGTCGAGCTGCGCGAACCCGCGGCCGGCCTGGAACGAGCGTCTCAGCAGCAGGGACACGGACTTGTCGTTGTCGAGTTGCCAGCGCAGCTGCACGTCGCCTCTGCCGAGGTAGTCCTGTATGTCCGGGTTGTCGTCTTTCTCCGCGCTTTCCGGAATCCGGTACCACGCGCGAGCCAGCACTGCGAGGCGGCCCCATTCCCATCCGCCCTGGGCGTAGACGCGGTTCCAGCTGCGCGACTGGGGCAGCGAGCGGCCGTTGGACTGGTGCACCAGGCCGAGATTCAACAGCTTCCAGCCGTCGTCCTGATTGCCGGTGCTGAAGGTCGCGATCACCTCCGGCTCGTAGTTGGTCTCGCGAAACGGCCGCGACAGGCGCGGGTTGTACATTTGCCAGAAGGACCGTTGCGTGTATGCGAACCAAAGGCGAACATTGCCCAGTCCGAGGTACCGCCGATCAAAATCATGCCGGGACAGCAGCTCGGACTTGAAGGACAGCTGAAACGCCAGCTCGTCGTTGTTATAGGGGATCGCCACGGGCACCGTGTGATCCGGCGAAGGGCTGGAGGGCTGGGTATTCACATGGTTGGTCCATTTGCCGACGAGGACATAGGTGGGCTGATGGGGCTGGACGTCATCGATGCTGATGCGCTTGTCGCCCGGCCCGAGCTTCCAGTGGCGCTCGAGGTAGCTGGGCGGCGGACCCATGCTCGCCTGCCCGACCGCGTCGAAGCACGCAAGGCGCGCCTTGTCGTCCTGTATGTCGCGGCATTTCGCGTAGTCGGCGTCCTGTGCCGCGCGCGGTGCCGCGGACTGAAGCAACGCGAGAAGCGTGGCACCCGCGGCGCCGAGTCGCGCGTTCATCGGCCCGCGAGCAGGAAATCCCGGACGACGGCGATCTGGTCCGCGTGGATGAGCGTGGGAGCGTGGCCCACTCCGCGAATCTCGATCGCGTGCGCGCGCGGACCGCGGACCGCCATCTGCGCGACGGTTTCGCGCGTGAGCAGGTCCGAGTGCTCGCCGCGCAGCACCAGGGTCGGGCAGTGGATGGTGTCGTAGAGTTTCCACAGCTCGAGGTCCCGCTCGGGCAGCTCGGCGTTGAAGGGAATCGCGATCGCCGGGTCGTAATGCATCCTGAAGGAGCCGTCCGCGTTCCTGCGAACCACGTGCTCGGTCAGGAAGCGCCATTCGGCATCGGTGTGCGGGCCGAAAGTCGCGCTCGTGGCCCGCACGAACTGCTCGGCGGCCTCGATCGTAGGGAGCGGCGGCCACTTGCCCACGTACTCAGCGATGCGCTTGATCGCGGCCAGGGTCAGCACAGGGCCGACGTCGTTCAGCGCCAGGCTCTGAATCGGCGACTCGGGCATCGCCGCGATCGCCATGCCGATCAAGCCCCCGAGCGACGTTCCCAGCCACCGCACCGACTCGAGCTTCTGGTCCGCCATCAGCATCAGCATGTCCTTCGCGTACGCCGGGATGGCGTAGTCCATCGGCTCCTTCAGCCAGTCGGAATCGCCCCGTCCCGGGACGTCGGGGCAGATTACGCGATAGCCGTGGCGCGCCATCTCCGGCGCGAAAAAATCGAAGTCCCGCGCGCAGCGCGTGAGCCCGTGGACGCACACGAGCGTTTCCGCGCCCAGTTCGCCCCACTCTACGTAGGCAATGCGTCGGCCCGCGGGGAGCCGGAACGTTCCGCGCCGGAAAGGCTCGCTCATCCCGCCTCGTGCGTCCTCGCACGCAGCCAGCACAGTTCCAGCAGCGCAGGAACCCAGCGCTCGTGCTCGCGGAACGAGCCAAACACGAGCGAACCACCTTCGGGACGCAGCACGCTGCGCAGCTTCTCGGAGCGCAGATTGGCTGCACGCACCGGATAGCCATACGCGGCGAAGCGTTGGCGCTCGACTGCAGTCTCCTCGAGGGGACTCTCCCCGAACCAGATCCATTCGTGTGCGAATCCTTGCGCGATGCGGTCGAGCTCGCGCAGCTCGTCCTCCCGGATCGGTTCGGGCGGTGCGAGCTCGGCATGAGCGGGCGCTCCGGCGGCGAGATTCCACTCCTCGGCCCACCGGGCCTCGACGCCATCCGACGCCCGCAGCTGCCAGGACACGGCCGAACCCGTGACGCGGAAAAAAGCGTGCTGGTCCGGGACGAGGACGTACCCGTGCCAGGACTCCTGCCAGCGGGCGCAGCTCACCGCCAGCTCGAGCGTGCCGTCCCGGGCCGCACGCACCGTGCGCGAGACGTCGCCTCCGGGCGCCTCGGATTGCGCCGCCTGTTCGGCGAGCACCCCGTTGCGGATGACCGCGCGCCCCGCTCTCCCCAGAGACGCGTCGCTCCAGCGCACTTCCACGGTGACGTCGGGATGAGCCTGGGAGGCGAACACGAAGGGCGGAAAGGGAATGCCGCCGTTGACCCTGAATTCATACTCCAGCCGCTCGGGGGTGTGCAACTCGCGAAAGGAGGCCCCTCCCTCTTCGTCCAGGAGCCGGTTCACCTCGCCGCGGTATTCCCGCAGAGCATGCGGGTCGCCGCTCACCGTGATTCTCGCGACTAGACTCAAGGCGGCTTCTCCGCCCCTGAGTATAGCCGCTCACCCCTCGTGCCAATAGCGACGCGCCCGCTCCCGCTGTAGTCCGATGCGCGGGCCTCCTGGGACGCAGCGAATCTCGATCGCGCCGCCGCTGTCGGTGCGGACCACGGTGCTTCCGGCCTCCCGGTAGCGCTCCAGGACTTCCTCGCGGGGATGGCCGAAGCGGTTGCGGTAGCCCACGGCGAATATCGCGTAGCGGGGCGCGACACTTTTCACGAACTCCGCGCTGGACGAGGTCGCGCTGCCGTGATGCGGTACGAGCAGCGCATCCGCCGCCAGGAGAGCCGGAGAGCGCCGCAGGAGCTCCTGCTCGGCGCCACGCTCGATATCCCCCGCGAGAAGCACCCGGCCGCCCGGGCCTGCGATTCTCAGAACGCAGCTGCGGTTGTTGGCGTGCGTGCCGCGGCCTGCGGCCGGCGAGCTAGCCGGGTGAAGAAACTCGAATGCGACGCCGTCCCATTGCCATGCGCGTCCTGCAACGCAGGGCTCGCTGGGAGGCCCAGCGGAAGGGAGCGCAAGAGCAGAGGGAAAGGACGACCACAGCGCGGCGACCGATATCCCACCGAGCACCGTCGCGGCGCCGCCGGAATGGTCGCGATCGTCGTGGGACAGGACGATCGCGTCGAGGCGGGCAACGCCCTCGCCCCGGAGGTAAGGGAGCACAATGCGGCCGCCGCTGTCGGAAAACGCATTGAACGCGGGGCCGGCGTCGTAGAGCAGGGCGTGATTGCTCGTGCGCACGACCACCGCCAGCCCCTGCCCCACGTCGAGCACCGTGATCCAGAGCTCGCCGACGGCGGGTGCGGCCGGCTGCACCGTGAAGAGCGGCAGGGCCAGCACAGCCCCCAACCAGCGGGCCGGGAAGCCCAGCGGCAGAAGCAGCCACGCGATGCCGAGCAGTGCCAGCGGCACGGTCCAGGGGACCGGAGCGTGCTGCTGCCACAGCGCGCCGGGCAGCGTGGCGAGCCAGCCGAGGAGCGCCATGAGCGCCTCGAGGATCCAGTGCGCAAGCTCGAGCGGCCAGCCGAAAGGAAGCCCTGCCCCGACGAGAGCTAGGGGCGTCACGACGAAGCTCACCAGCGGTATGGCGGCCGCGTTGGCGAGCGGAGACACCAGCGATACCTGCTGGAAGAGCACCAGCATCAGCGGAGCGAGGCCCACGGTTACTGCCCATTGCACCCTGCCCCACTGCGCGAGCCAGTGCGGCTTGGCGGTGTGCCCCGAGCTTACGTGGAAGATCACGGCGACTGCCGCAAAGGAGAGCCAGAAGCCAGGCGAGAGCACCGCCCAAGGGTCGAGAACGAGCACTACGAGGAGCGCAGCGGCAAGCACACGCGAGGCGCTGGTCGCGCACCCGAGCCACAGCGCTGCCGCGACCACGCCCACCATGTAGAGCGTGCGCTGTGCGGGAACGGCAAATCCGGAAACCAGACAATATGCAAACGCGGCGAGAAATCCGGCGAGCGCCGCGGCTTTCTGCGCGGGCAGCGCGAGAGCGAGTCGCTCGCATCGCCGCCAGCAGAAGGACACGAGCGCGGCGAACAGTCCCGCGATCATGGTGACGTGAAGGCCGGATATCGACATGAGGTGCGACACGCCCGTCCTGGCGAACAGCTGCCACTGCCCGGGATCGATGGCGCGCTGATCGCCTATGGCCAGCGCGATCAGCACGCCAGCGTAGGGACGATCGCGGAGCGTTCCGAGGATTCTCTCGCGGGCGGACTCGCGCACGCGTTCGATGAGATACGCGGGCCGCGTCACCATCGCTTCGAGGCGCTCTGCCGCCGCGTCTTCGCCGCGGCCGGGCGATCTCACGTAGCCGGTAGCACGGATTCCGCGCTCGAGCAGCCAGGCCTCGTAGTCGAAGCCGTGCGGATTGAGGTTGCCGTGGGGCCGGCGCAGGCGCACGCGATAGCGCCAGCGCTCGCCCGGCCGCACGGGGAGCGCGATGCCGCCTCCCTCGGACGTGAAGCCACCGTACCAGGCAAGCGAAACATGGCGCGGCACGCCGCTTTCCGGAGTCTCGACGTCGAAGTCGAAGCGGACGCCGCGCTCGACGGGCTGCGGCAGGCTGGCGATCACGCCGGAGACCATCACGTCGCGTCCCTCGAGGTCCGGGTCGAGCCTGTCGGCCAGCCTGCAGTGCGCGAGCGCCGCGGACCAGACAAGGCCGATCGCGGCGAACGCGGCAAATCTCGCCGGCGCGGCGGCGATCGCGGGAAGGCGCGGCCCCGAGGCTGCGCCTGCCCCGGCAAGAGCGCAAAGCGAGGCGAGCACCCCCCAAGCCGGAAGCTCGGGCAGCTGCTGGAGCGCGTAGACGCCGAGCGCGAAGCCGAGCGCGGCGAGTCTCACGAAGGACCAACGCGGAGTTCCATTCGCCCTGTAACGGGCGACGGCTTCGCGCGTTGATGGGAGTGTTGCGAGACGCGGCTCAGGCCGCTGGCTGCAGCAGGCCGTCCTGCAGCCGCAGGATACGGTGTGCCCGCGCGGCGAGGGAAGGCTCGTGCGTCACGATCACGAGGCTCGTGCCGTGGGCGCGATTGAGCTCGAGCATCAGTTCGAACACGGTCTCGGCGGTGCGCCGGTCGAGGTTGCCGGTCGGCTCGTCGGCGAGCACGCAGGCGGGCCGGGTAACGAGGGCGCGAGCCAGCGCGGCGCGCTGGCGCTCGCCGCCAGAGAGCTCTCCCGGGGTGTGGGTAAGCCGCTCGCCCAGCCCCGCCTCCCTGAGCATGCCGGCCGCCGCCTCACGCGCCTCCCCGGGCGCGGTGCGGCGGATGAGGAGCGGCATCGCGACATTCTCGAGCGCGGTGAACTCCATGAGGAGATGGTGGAACTGGTAGACGAACCCGAGGGAACGGTTGCGCACCTCGCCGCGCTCGCTGTCGGAAAGCCCGTGCATCGGGCGGCCGAGAACGCTCACCTCGCCCGAGGTTGGCTCATCGAGGCCTCCGAGCAGATGCAGCAGCGTGCTCTTTCCCGATCCTGATGCGCCGACGATCGCGACGATCTCCCCTGCGCCCACCTCGAGGCGCACGCCGCGCAGCACATGGACCGCGTCGGCGCCCTCGCGGAACGTCTTGTGCAGGTTCCGGCAGGCGAGGACTTCACTCATAGCGCAAGGCTTCGGCGGGATTGACGCGTGCCGCGCGCCAGCTCGGATACAGAGTGGCGATCAGCGACAGAGCCAGCGAAACGAGAGTGATGGCGATCACGTCCCCCCTCTGGAGATCCGAGGGCAGCTCCGTGATGTAGTACACCTCGCTCGAAAGAAAGTGGATGCCGAACAGCCGCTCCAGAAAAGGCACGATCACGTCGATGTTAAGCGCGGTCGGTATCCCGCTCGCGACACCGAGAAAAGTCCCGAGCAACCCGATGACTGCGCCCTGAATAATGAAGATCTTCATGATTCCGCCCGGGCTGGCGCCCAGTGTGCGCAGGATCGCGATGTCAGCCTGCTTGTCCGTGACCGCCATCACCAGGGTCGAGACAGAATTGAACGCCGCCACGAGCACGATCAGGAGAAGGATGATGAACATCATCGTCTTCTCGATCTGTACCGCGCGAAAGTAGTTCGCGTTGCTGCGGGTCCAGTCTGAGATATACAGGTCGCCGCGCAGGCGCGTGAACAAGTCGCGCGTGACCTCACGCGACTTGTACAAGTCCTTGAGCTTGAGCCGCACCCCCGTGACGGCGTCGCCCATGCCGTAGAGCTTTTGCGCGTCCGCAAGATGGACTAGCGCCAGGCCGGAATCGTATTCGCTGTAATCGATCCTGAAAATCCCGGTAACGGTGAATTGCTTGACACGCGGAACGATCCCCGCCGGGGTTACCAGCCCCTGCGGAGCGATCAGGGTAATCTTGTTCCCCACGTTCGCCCCCAGGGCACGCGCGAGCCCGGTGCCGAGCACTATCCCGAATTCGCCGGGCACGAGCGAGTCGAGCCTGCCCGCAACCATATGCATGCCGATCTCCACCACCTTCTGCTCGAGCTCCGGAACGACGCCCCGCACGACCACGCCTCTGACGCTTGAGCCGAACATGAGCAAGCCCTGACCATTCACGTACGGCGCGGCAGCCGTCACCTCGGGGTTTGCGGACGCCTCGCGCGCCACCTCCTCCCAGTTTGCGAGCCGGTTGTCCTCGCCGCTGATCTGCACGTGCGCGACCGCGCCCAGGATGCGTGCGCGGACCTCCTTCTGGAATCCGTTCATCACGGACAGCACCACGATCAGAGCCCACACTCCGACCGCGATGCCCAACATCGACGCGATGGAGATGAACGAGATGAAATGGTTGCGGCGCTTCGCTCTCGTGTAGCGCAACCCGACAAGCAGTTCGTATCGCACGCGCGCCAGTGTGCCACAAGCGGTGATAAACTCGAAATCGGATGCACTGCTTCCTGTTCATTCCCGATTTTTTCTCTTCGAGGAGTGGCGCTCCTGCAGATCGCCTCGCCGCGGCGGAGACGCTGATCGCGAGAGGACGCCGCAAGCGCACTGCCCCGGTCGCGCACGATGCATGGCTGTTCGAGCGCTTCGGAATCGGGCGACAGCGCGACTGGCCGGTCGCTCCGTATACGCTGCTCGCCGACGGCGGGGCGCCCGGAGGACATTTCTGGATGCGCGCCGACCCGGTCCACCTGAGCGTCGGCCGCGACACCCTCGCGCTCGACGACGCCAGGCTCGATTTGTCGCGCGCGGAGGCTGAAGCGCTCGTGGCCACGCTCAACGGCCACTTCGGGCAAGCGCTCGCGCTTCACGCTCCGCATCCCGAGCGCTGGTATGTCAGGTTCGAGGAAGCGCCGCAGCTCGAGACCACTCCGCCCGCCCTCGCCAGTGGGGCGGCCATCGGCAACCTGCTCCCCAGAGGCCCCGATGCGACGCGCCATCGCGCCCTGCTGAACGAGGCGCAGATGCTGCTGCACGAGCACCCGGTGAATGCCGAGCGCGAAGCGCGAGGAGCGCCCGCCGCAAACAGCATCTGGCTCTGGGGTGGGGGCGGCCTCGAGGCCCAGTGCGGGCGGCCCTTTTCATTTGTCCTCGCGGAAGATCCGCTGGCGCGCGGTCTCGCGCTCGCAGCCGGCGTGCCGGAGCGACGCCTCTCCGCGAACGCCGCCGTGGCCCTTTCCGCCCTGCCCGAAGAAGGCAAGGCGCTGCTCGTGCTCGACGCGCCTCGCGGCGCGGCGCTCGAGCGTGACTGGTTCTCCCCCCTGCTCGCCGCCCTCGAGGAGGGCCGAATCGGCATGCTGACCCTGGTGCTTTCCGGGGGGGAATCTCTGCTCGAGGTCGAAACAGCGCGCTCCGACCTGCGCCACTTCTGGCGGACGAAAAAGCCGCTCGAGAGCTACCTCGCATGAACGGAACGCGCATCGTGACCCGGCCGGTTTCCCCGCGCACCCACGACCAGCTGGTGCGCGAGGGCCTGCACCCGGTGCTCGCGCGCGTGTGCGCGGCTCGCGGCATCCGCCACCGCGGCGAGCTCGAGGACAAGCTCGCAGGACTCGTCCCGCCTGCTGAGCTGATGAATGCCGAGCGCGCCGGCGCCCTGCTCGCCGACGCGATCGCCGCGGGCAAGCGCATGCTGATCGTCGCGGACTACGACTGCGACGGCGCGACCGCCTGTGCGGTGGGCGTGCGCGCCCTCTCCGCCTTCGGCGCAACGGTCGGTTACCTGGTCCCCAACCGCTTTGAACACGGCTACGGCCTCACCCCGGAGATCGTCGCAATCGCGGCGCGCTCGAAGCCCGACCTGCTCATCACGGTCGACAACGGCATTGCCAGCGTCGAAGGCGTCGATGCCGCGCGCCAGGCGCGAATCGACGTGCTGATCACCGACCACCACCTCCCCGGCGCGCGGTTGCCGGCCGCCGCGGTCATCGTCAATCCCAACCAGCCGGGTTGCGCCTTTCCGAGCAAGAGCCTCGCCGGGGTGGGCGTGATGTTCTACGTGATGCTCGCGCTGCGAGCCGAGCTGCGTCGCCGCGGCGCCTTTGCGGGCAAGGAAGAGCTGGTCCTCGGCGATCTCCTCGATCTCGTCGCGCTCGGCACCGTCGCCGACGTCGTTCCGCTCGACTTCAACAACCGGGTCCTGGTGACGCAGGGCCTGAGGCGGATTCGCGCCGGCCGCATGCAGGAGGGAGTGCGCGCCCTCTTCGCGGTGGCGGGTAGGCAACCCATGCGGGCGGGGAGCTTCGACCTCGGTTTCCTGCTCGGGCCGCGGCTGAATGCCGCCGGGCGCCTCTCCGACATGAGCCTGGGCATCGAGTGCCTCACGACCGACGATCGCGGGCGCGCGCTCGAGATCGCGCGTCGGCTCGACGACCTCAATCAGGAGCGGCGCACGATCGAATCCGAAATGCAGGCCCAGGCGGAGGAGCTGGTGGCGAAGATCTCCGTGGGAGAGTCCTGCAGTATCAGCCTGTACGACCCTTCCTGGCACCAGGGCGTGATCGGCATCCTCGCCGGAAGGATCAAGGACAGAGCACACCGCCCCGCCTTCGCGTTTGCCCCCTCGGGGCCCGGCGAGATCCGGGGGTCGGGGCGGTCGATCGCCGGCCTGCATCTGCGCGACGCGCTCGACCTGCTGGCGAAGCGCGAGCCGGGACTGCTGCTGCGCTTCGGCGGACACGCGGCGGCCGCAGGATTGACGCTGCGCGCGTCGGACTTCGAGCGCTTCGCGCGCGGATTCGAAGACGTCGCGCGCGAGCTGCTTTCCCCGGCTCAGCTCTCGCGCTCGATCGAGACCGATGGGTCCCTCGAGCCTGCGTATCTGGATCTCGGGCTGGCGCGGCTCCTCGATCACCAGGTCTGGGGGCAGGGATTTCCGCAGCCGCTGTTCTGCGACGACTTCGAGGTACAGGGACAGCGGGTGGTCGGGCACAAGCACTTGAAGCTCAAGCTTGCGCGCGCCGGCCGCACGCTCGAGGCGATGCGCTTCAATGCGCTCGACCCCCTGCCAGCCCAGGTGCGTGCCGCCTACCGGCTTTCGGTGGAGGAGTTCAGAGGCGCGCAGAATCTGCAGCTCGTCATAGAGCACTGGGAGACCGCGTGAGCTACGCGAGGATCCGGATCGCCTGGCCGAAAGGCTCGCTCGTCGCGGCCCTCGACGACACGCCGACCGCGCGAGCCCTGGTCGCCGCGCTGCCGCTCGACTCGCGCGCTCAGACCTGGGGGGAGGAAGTCTACTTCGAGATCCCGGTGAAGTCGGCGCTGGAGCGCGGCGCGAAGCAGGTCGTTCCGGCAGGTACGGTGTGCTTCTGGGTGGAGGGCGGCTCGCTCGCCCTGCCCTTCGGCCGCACGCCGATATCGGACGGGAAGGAGCCGAAGCTCGTCAGCCCCTGCAACGTGCTCGGCCGCATCGACGGTGACGCCCGCGAGTTCGCGTCGGTGCGAACGGGGGACACCATGACGCTCACGCTGGAGTAAATTGGCGGGCGATGGGCGACACCTACCCGGTGGTGAAGGCAGCGGCAGTGCAGGCCGCCTCGGTGTTTCTCGACCGCGAGGGATCCACCGAGAAAGCCTGCCGCCTGATCCGCGAGGCAGGCGGGAAAGGCGCGCGCGTGATCGGCTTCCCCGAGGGCTTCATCCCCGCGCACCCGGTGTGGTATCACCACCACGCCGCGACGAGCGCCCTCGCGAACGAGCTCTCGGTGGCCCTGTTCAAGAACGCGGTGGAGATTCCCGGCCCGGAGACCGACACGCTCTGCGCTGCGGCTCGCGACGCAAACGCATACGTCGTGATCGGCGTGTGCGAGAAGATGCCGCGCACGATCGGCACGATGTTCAACACGCAGGTCTACATCGGGCCCGACGGCATTCTCATCGGCAAGCACCAGAAGCTCGTCCCCACGGTCGGTGAACGGCTGGTGCACGCCGGCGGATTCGGCGACACCTTCGGAGCGTTCCAGACGGAGTTCGGGCCGATGAGCGCCCTGATCTGCGGCGAGAACTCAAACCCTCTCGCAGTGTTCGCGCTGACCGCCGAAAGTACGCGCATTCACGTGATGAGCTGGCCGAACCACTTTCCGACGAGCGGCGATCCGATGCGCAACCGGGTCTCGGTTGACTCCCAGGCCTTTGCTCAAATGAGCAAGGCCTTCGTGATCTCCGCCTGCGGGACCGTGGACGAGGCGATGATCCGCATGCTCAGGGCCGGCCCCGAAGGGGAGAGGTTCCTGCGCAACGCCGACTGCAGCGGCGGCAGCGTCGTCGTCGCGCCGAACGGCCGGATCCTCGCGGGCCCGATGGGCGCCGAGGAAGGCATCCTGTACGCCGACTGCAACCTGGAGATCGGCGTGCTCGCCAAGCTTCGGCACGACTTCGCCGGACACTACAACCGCCCGGACGTCTTCCAGGTCCACGTCAACCGCGCCGTGCCTCACATCTATACCGTTCACGGGTCGCCCGACGGCGCCGCGCTTCCCGCGCCCGAGCAGGCGCAGCTGCCCGGCATGGCGGCCGCGCTTCCGCCGGCCGCCAGCGACTGGCGCGCGGTCGAAGTTCCGCCCGCCGAGGAGTCCAAAGACTGATGGACAGAAAACGCCTCAACTCGAGCAAGATCCGGGGCGCGGGCTACGATCCCAAGGCGCAATTGCTCGAGATCGAGTTCAGCGACGGCAAGGTCGTGCAGTACCGCGGCGTGTCCCAGGAAGTTCATCGCCAGTTCATGTCGGCGCCGTCGCCGACCAGCTTCTTCGAGGACAAGATCGACGAGAGCTTTCCCTCGACTCGTATCCGCTAAGCCCCTATAATTTCGCGCTGCTATGGAAGCCGAACGCATCAACCAGATTTCCTCCCTGCTCTCCGGCCTCGACAAGCGGTCGGCGGAGCTGCGGAGGTATCTTTGACTTCGACGGGAAGCAGGCTCGCCTCGCCGAGGTAAGCAGGGAACTCGAAAACCCGGACATCTGGTCCGACTCGAAGCGCGCCCAGGACCTGGGGCGCGAGAAGAAGCAGCTCGACAACCTCGTCGGCACCCTGAGCGACTTGAACGGCAAGCTCAAGGATGCTTCGGAGCTGTTCACGCTCGCACGCGAGGAAAACGACGCCGCAACCCTTGCGGCGGTCGAGGCCGATGTAGCGGGAGCCGAAAGGATCGTCGCGGACCTCGAGTTCCGCCGCATGTTCTCCAATCCGCTAGACCCGAACAACTGCTTCATGGACATCCAGTCCGGATCGGGAGGAACCGAGGCGCAGGACTGGGCGCAGATGCTCGAGCGCATGTATTCCAAGTACTGCGACCGCAAGGGCTTCCGCATCGACGTACTCGAGGAATCGCCCGGCGAGGTCGCGGGAATCAAGAGCGCGACTTTCAAGATCAGCGGGTCCTACGCCTACGGCCATCTGCGCACCGAGAGCGGAGTCCACCGCCTCGTGCGCAAGTCTCCGTTCGACTCGAACGCGCGCCGCCACACTTCGTTCGCGAGCGTGTTCGTCTACCCGGAGGTGGACGAGAACATCGAGGTCGAGGTGAACCCGGCGGACCTGCGCATCGACACGTACCGCGCTTCGGGCGCGGGCGGCCAGCACGTCAACAAGACCGACTCGGCGGTCCGCATCACGCATTTGCCCACGGGCATCGTGGTACAGTGCCAAAATGACCGCTCGCAGCACCGCAACCGCGCCGAGGCCATGGCGCTGCTGAAATCGCGGCTGTACGAGCTGGAGCTGCGCAAGCGGCAGGCCGAGCACGACAAGCTCGCGTCCACCAAGACCGACATCGAGTGGGGACACCAGATCCGTTCCTACGTGCTCGATCAGTCGCGCATCAAGGACCTGCGCACCGGGGTCGAAAAGGGCGACACGCAGCGCGTGCTCGACGGCGATCTCGACGAATTCATCAGCGCGAGCCTGAAGCAGGGCGTGTAATGTCCAATCCGCCGGAAGGCCAGGACGAGAACCAGATCATCGGCGAGCGGCGTGCGAGGCTCGCCGGTCTGCGCAGGCTCAGCGCCGCGTTTCCCAACGATTTCCATCGCGAGCATCTCGCCGCCGACCTGCACAAGGCCTGGGGCGCCAGGAGCAACGACGAGCTCGAGCCGAAGCAGATCGCGGTATCGATCGCCGGCCGGGTCATGCTCAAGCGGGTCATGGGCAAGGCGAGCTTCGCCACCGTGCAGGACGGTAGCGGGCGAATCCAGCTGTACGTCGCCCGCGATGGGGTCGGTGAGTCAGCCTACGAGGCCTTCAAGCACTACGACCTCGGCGACATCGTGGGCGCGCGGGGAACCCTCTTCAAGACCAAGACGGGCGAGCTTTCGGTAAAGGTCGCGGAGTTGCGTCTACTCGTAAAATCGCTGCGTCCCCTGCCCGAGAAGTTCCACGGCCTCGCCGACCAGGAGCAGAAATACCGCCAGCGGTACGTCGATCTCATCATGAGCGATGGCACGCGCGACGTGTTCCGGACGCGCAGCCGCATCGTGCAGGCGGTGCGCGAGTTCATGATCGCCAGGGGCTTCCTCGAGGTCGAGACTCCGATGATGCAGCCGATCCCCGGCGGTGCCAACGCGCGGCCGTTCAGGACGCACCACAACGCGCTAGACATGGATCTCTACCTGCGGGTCGCGCCGGAGCTCTACCTCAAGCGCCTGGTGGTGGGTGGGTTCGAGAAGGTGTTCGAGATCAACCGCAACTTCAGGAACGAAGGCATCTCGACTCGACACAACCCCGAGTTCACCATGCTCGAGTTCTACGAGGCCTATCGCGACTACCGCTACCTCATGGACTTCACCGAGGAGATGCTGCGCGAGCTTGCGAATGCGGTGCTCGGCGCAACGACCCTGCGCTACGGCGAGAACTCGATCGATCTGTCGCGCCCCTTCGAGCGCCTCACCGTCCTCGAGGCCATCCGCAAGTTCCACCCCGAGATTCCCGCGTCCGACCTGGGGACGCGGGAAGGCGTGGTCGCCGTGCTCAAGGAGCGCGGCATCGACTTCAGCCAGCACGCCAGTGCGGGGCTGGGTGCCCTGCAGCTCCATCTTTTCGAGGAAACGACAGAAGCCCGTCTCGTGCAGCCGACCTACATCATCGATTACCCCGCGGAAGTGTCGCCGCTCGCGCGACGCAGCGAGAAGAACCCGAGCGTGACCGACCGCTTCGAGCTGTACATCGCGGGTCGGGAGATAGCGAACGGATTCTCCGAGCTGAACGACCCCGAGGAGCAGGCGGCACGCTTCGAGGAGCAGGCGAAAGCGAAGGCCGCGGGTGACGAGGAATCGATGTACTACGACGCGGACTACATCCGTGCTCTCGAGTACGGCATGCCGCCCGCCGCGGGCGAGGGCATCGGCATCGACCGCCTGGTGATGCTACTTACAAACAGCCCCAGCATCCGCGACGTGCTGCTCTTTCCGCATCTCCGGCGCGAAACCTAGAGGCCAGCTGAAGGAATCCTGACTGCGGGCGTCGCCGACTGGAGACAGCCGCTCGATGGCTACTCCCGTGTAACCGTCTAACACACTGTTACACGAACTCGCTGGCGTTCCTGGCGTCACTCTCGGTAGTCTTGAAGCCAGCCAGAAGGAGATTGTCATGCAAGCACCGCGCCGCACTCACCCGCTCGTCATGGTTGCAGCAGCCACCGTCAGCTTGTTCAGTCTCGTTGGAATCGGAGCCGTGATGGGCTGGATCCCGACTACGGTCGGTCAGAGCAGTCCCAGCGCCGCCGTCGCGCCGATACCGGAAAAACCCGCGCAGCCCCAGCCGCCGAAGCTCGAGCACCGGTCGCAGCCCAAACCCGTGGCCAGGTCGGAGCCGCGCCGCGAGACGCAAGTTGCCGCAGTCGTACCTCCCCCGCCGCCTCCGCCCGCGCCGGTCGCAGTCGCGGCGGTATGCCACGAGTGCGCTGTGATCGAAGACATACGCACCGTAGAGAAGCAGGGACAGGCGTCCGGAGTGGGTGCAGTCGGTGGCGCGGTCGTCGGCGGCATTCTCGGGCACCAGGTCGGCGCCGGACGCGGCAAGGATCTCGCCACGGTCCTGGGCGCACTTGGCGGCGGCCTCGGAGGAAACCAGATCGAGAAAAGCGTGAAGACGGAGAAGCAATACCAGACCGTCGTGCGCTACGACGACGGTCGCACGGGAACGTTTACGCAGGCGACGCCCCCGGCCTGGCGCAAGGGCGACAAGGTCAAGGTCATAGATGGCGCGATAAAGGCAAACGGATAGCATCGACCGTGGAGTGTTCCGAGCGGGCTTTGGCCCGCTCTTTTTTCGCCGGGCCAGTTGACGCCCTGTGACGCGCCGTCATACATTCGCGGTACTCAACCGACGGGTAGCTAGGGTTCCGCCGCGGCGGTGCCGCGGGTCCGGTCCGAGCGCTACGCAAAGCCGCGGGAATCCCGCCGGCATGCACCCGAAGAACAAAACTCTAGAGGGGATAGGTTGGGACGGGCTGTTTCGTCCCATCCATCCGCTCTGGAGGCGTCATGACCGGTCTCGCGATCTCGCTGGTGCTCGCCGCGGCCCTGATCCACGCGAGCTGGAACTACGTCCTGAAGAAGAGCGGCGGCGGGGTCGGCTTCGTGTGGGCGTTCGCCCTTCTCTCCTCGCTTCTCTACGCGCCGCTCGCCGCGGGCGTGGTCGTCGTTCAGCATTTCCAGTTCAGCGCCGAGGCGCTCGCCTATCTCCTCGCGAGCGCCGTATTGCACACGGGCTATTATCTGCTCCTTGATCGCGGCTACCGCTACGGCGATCTCTCGGTCGTCTACCCCTTGGCCCGTGCGACGGGCCCATTCCTCACGGTGCTCGTCGCCATCGGCTTCCTCGGCGAGCGCCCGGGGCCGGTCGCCTTGTGTGGCGCTGCACTGGTCGTTGGAGGCGCGTTCTTCCTGGCTGCGAGCCCGGCGAAGCTTCGCGAAGCCGGTGCCGCGCGCGGGATCGCATTCGCACTGCTCACCGGATGCATGATCGCCTCGTATACCGTGGTCGACAAGCAGGCGGTGAGCGCTGCCCTGATACCACCTATTCTCCAGGACTGGGGCGCCAATCTGGGGCGCGTGCTCGTGATGGCTCCACTCGCCCTGCGGCGCCGCGCCGAGGTCGGCGCCGCGTGGAGGGACAAGAGAAAGGCGGTGATCCTCGTCGCCCTGCTTTGCCCGCTTTCCTATATTCTGGTGCTCAGCGCCATGGTGTTTACTCCGGTCAGCTACGTTGCCCCCGCGCGTGAGATCAGCATCCTGATCGCCGCGCTCATGGGCGCCCACTGGCTGCAGGAAGGCGACGCGCCGCGGCGCGTGGCCGCTGCCGCGGCGATGGCGCTGGGGGTAGTCGCTCTCGCGCTCGGCTGAGGCCGCAATGGAAACCTCCTTCGCCTCCGCGGTCGTCATCCTGCTGCTGGTCACCGATCCGATCGGCAACATCCCGCTTTTCGTTACGCTGCTCCGCCCTGTCGCCCCGGAACGCCGAGTGCGCGTGATACTGCGCGAGTGCGCTATCGCATTCGCCGTGCTCGTCGCCTTCGCGCTGTCCGGAAGGTGGCTGCTCCAGCTGTTCGGATTGTCGGACCAGTCGCTTGCGCTCGCGGGCGGCGTAATCCTGTTCCTCGTCGCCGTGCGCATGATCTTCCGCGGGCCGGAGGGCATTTTCGGGGATTCGCCTTCGGGCGAACCGATGATCGTGCCTCTCGCGATCCCCTCGATCGCCGGCCCCGCAGCTATCGCTACGGTCATCCTGCTGGTATCGCGGGCGCCTCAGCGGACAGCCGAATGGCTCGCTGCAATCGCCGTCGCCATGGCGGTCTCGCTCGCCACTCTGCTCCTTTCCGAGCGGATCAGCCGCTGGGTCGGGGATCGGGCGATCGCCGCCTTCGAACGCCTGATGGGTCTCCTGCTGACCGCTATCGCGGTGGAGATGCTGCTGCGCGGCGTCGAGGGATTTGTGCGCCACCTGCGGGGCTGAGCGCGGGCCGCCGGAACTAGGCGGGAATGGCGTTGCGGATCGCAGGCAGCATGCGGACGACCTCGTCACGCCCTTCGGCAATCGCTACTTCGGCGCGGTGATAGTCGAGCAGGCCAAGGTGGCCGAGTCTAGGCGTGAGGAGCATGTCGGGGGGCTCGCCCGCAAGGCGGCTGCGCGCGATCCGCAGTTGCATGATGTTGATCGAGCCCATCAGCGTTTCGAGCAGAGTCGGCGGTGCGATTTCCGGTTCGGCTTGCCGCTCGCTCGTCGGGTTGTATCGGGGAAGCACCCGGCCGAGGAAGCTCGGCCGTCCCGATCTGGCCGGGTCCGCCTCGTCGTCTCTGGCGAAGCGCCCCACCAGGTCCGATCCCAGATCGACGGCCAGCACGATATCCGCCCCCATCGCCCGGCACAAGGAGACCGGAATCGGATTGACGACGCTGCCGTCGACCAGAAAGCGTTCCTCGTGCTGCACGGGCCGGAACAGGCCCGGCACCGCGATCGATGCGCCGATCGCGGACGACACCTTTCCCGCCCGCAGCCAGACTTCCTGTCCGGAATGCAGGTCGGTCGCAACGGCGGCAAACTGTATCGGCATGTCCAGGAAGTCGCACTCGACGAACTGCTCGTGAAAGATCTCGTTGATGCGCTCGCCCTTGATGAGTCCGCCGCGCAAGCCGAAGTCCATCAGCTTGAGTATTCGCTTCCAGTCGAGCGCAAGCGCCCAGGCCTCCAGCTGATCGAGGCGGCCCGCCGCGAACGCGGCGCCGACGAACGCGCCCACCGAGCATCCAGCGATGATGTCGGGCTTGATCCCCGCTTCGGCCAGGGCGCGCAGCACGCCGATGTGAGCCCAGCCGCGCGCGGAACCCGCGCCGAGGGCGAATCCGATCCTCGGGCGGCGCGACACTACTGGACCTTCGCCCAGAGGTCGTGGGCGTCCGACTTCACCACCTTCACGCGCAGGACATCGCCCGGGGCGAACTCGCCCGCCCCCCGGACGTGCACCACGCCATCGATCTCGGGCGCGTCGGCTGCCGAGCGCGCAGTGGCGCCCCCGGGCGCAGCGCGGTCGACGAGCACGTCCAGAACCCGGCCGACCTTGCGCCTGAGCCGCCGCGCGCTGATCTTCTCCTGCAGCTGCATCAGCCGGGCGCGCCGCTCTTCGCGCTCTCCCGCCTCGAGCGCGCCATCGAGCTCGTTCGCCCGGGCCCCCTCTACGGGCGAATAGGCGAAGCAGCCGACCCGGTCGAGCTCGGCTTCCTCGAGGAAGTCGAGCAGCTCCTGGAACTCGCTCTCGGTCTCTCCCGGGAATCCCGCGATGAAAGTGCTGCGGATGGTGATGTCCGGGCAGGCCTTGCGCCAGGCCCGGATTCGCTCCAGGTTGTCCTCTCCGCTCGCGGGGCGTTTCATGAGCCTGAGGATGCGCCGGCTGGCGTGCTGAAAAGGCACGTCGATGTAGGGAAGAATACGGCGATCGGCCATGAGCGGGATCACCTCGTCCACATGGGGATAGGGATAAACGTAATGCAGCCGCACCCATACGCCCAGCTGCCCGAGCGCTGCGGCCAGATCGCTCATGCGGGTCCTGAGCGGCCTGCCGCCCCAGAACCCGGTGCGGTAGTTGAGGTCCACGCCATACGCGCTCGTGTCCTGCGAGATCACGAGGAGCTCCTTCACGCCGGCCCTGACCAGACTCTCGGCCTCCTGCATCACCTCCCCTACGGGCCGGCTGAGGAGATCGCCACGGAGCGACGGGATGATGCAGAACGTACAGCGGTGATTGCAGCCCTCGGAAATCTTCAGGTAGGCGTAGTGCCTCGGCGTGAGCCTTATCCCCTGCGGTGGGACAAGGTCCACGAAGGGGTCGTGGGGCCTGGGCAGGTGCTCGTGAACCGCGGCCATGACCTCTTCAGCCGCGTGCGGGCCAGTCACCGCGAGGACCTTGGGGTGCGCCTTGCGCACGACGTCGCCCTTCGCCCCAAGGCAGCCAGTTACGATGACGCGGCCATTCTCGGCGAGCGCCTCGCCTATCGCGTCGAGGGACTCCTGCACCGCGGACTCGATGAAGCCGCAGGTATTCACCACGACGAGGTCGGCGCCGTCGTACGAAGGCGAAATCCCGTAACCCTCCGCCCGCAAGCGGGTCAGGATGCCCTCGGAGTCGACCAAGGCTTTGGGACAGCCCAACGATACGAAGCCGACCTTCGGCTCCGCTGCAGTGCGCCTGCGCGAGATCAGGTTTTGTCTTTCTCGCCCAACGGTTTCTTGTCGCCGGCAGGCTGTCCCGCGTCCGGTTGCGCGGCGAATCCGGGTATCCCGGAGAAACCGGGAAACGTCAATCCAGAGAACATCGTGCGGGTCTGGTTCTGGAGCTGTTCCTGCATCTGCATGAACACGTTGCGGCTTTGGTCGATGTAAGCCGAGACGAGGTTCTGCATTGCCGGCCCCTGAAAGCTCATGAACTGCTTCCACAGGTCTTCGTTGAACTTGGCAGGGTCGCCGTAGAGCCTTTGCGACTGTTCGCGCAGGCTTTTCTGCATCTCGGCAAACAGCTGCATGTTGCGCTCCAGGTAGGAGCCGAGCATGCCCTGCATCGCGTTGCCGTAGGAACGTATGAACTGGGTCAGCACGTCCGAGGAGAACATCGGCGCCCCGGCGGCCTCCTCTTCGAGGATGATCTGCAGCAGGATGGACCGGGTCAGGTCCTCTCCGGTCTTGGCGTCCACGACCTGGAATTCCTCGCCCTCTACGACAAGCTTCTTTACGTCGACGAGCGTGATGTAGGCGCTCGTCTTCGTGTCGTAGAGCCGGCGGTTCGGGTACTTCTTTATCAGTCGTGTGGACTCAGACATGGAAACCCTTGCCTGGTTTGCGGTAAGCGGCTGCTGCAGCGCGACATGATACACCTTAGGCCATGTGCTGACCGCCATTGATCGCGATGTTCGCGCCGTTCACGAAAGCGGCTTCCTCGGAGCACAGGTAAATGATCAGTCCCGCGACTTCTTCGGGCTTGCCGAGGCGGCCGATCGGGATCTGCGGGATGATTTTGGAGTCTAGAATTTCCTTGGGAATCGCCATCACCATCTTCGTTCCGATGTAGCCCGGCGAGATCGTGTTGACGGTCACGCCTTTCCTCGCGACCTCGAGGGCGAGGGACTTGGTGAAGCCGTGCATCCCCGCCTTCGCGGCGGCGTAGTTGGTCTGGCCGAAGGCGCCCTTGGATCCGTTCACCGAGGACACGTTGATGATACGTCCCCAGCCGCGGTCAACCATGGCATCGCAGACCTGCTTGCTCATGTTGAATACCGAGTCGAGATTGGTGCGAAGCACCACGTCCCAATCCGCCTTGGTCATCTTCTTGAATGTCATGTCGCGCGTGATGCCGGCGTTGTTGATCAGAATGTCCACCGGCCCCAGATCGGTGACGACCTTCTCGACGCAGATCCTCGACGATTCGAAATCGGCCACGTCGCAAGCAAACGTATGAAAATCGTAGCCCCGGGATTTCATCGCGGCCCGCCATTCATTCGCGCTCTTGTTCGAAGGGGAATACGTGACTGCAACTTGGTATCCCGCATCCGCCATCTTGGTGCTGATGGTCTCGCCCAGCCCCCCCATGCCGCCGGTGATCAATGCCAGCCGCTTGGTCATGATCCCTCCTCGCTCGCCTCGATGCTTTGATTATGGCATCAATTCCGAGGCGAACCGCTCCAGCCGCTCTAGGTCATGTGGAGCCCGCCATTGATCGAGATGTTCGCCCCGGTGATATACCCCGCCTCATCGGAGGCCAGGTAGGCCACGAGGCCGGCGATCTCTTCCGGCTGCGCGAGCCGTCCCATGGGGATCTGCTGGATGATCGACTCGAGAATGTCGGGCTTGATTGCCTTGACCATGTCAGTCTGGACATAGCCTGGCGAAATGGTATTCACGGTCACGCCCTTCTTGACCACTTCCTGGGCGAGCGCTTTAGAGAACCCGTGCATGCCTGCCTTGGCCGCCGAATAGTTGGTCTGTCCGAACTGGCCCTTGAGCGCGTTCACCGAGGAAATGTTCACGACGCGGCCCCAGCCGCGCTCCACCATGCCCTCGATCACCTGCCGGGTCACGTTGAATACGCTGTTCAGGTTGGTGTTGATCACGGCATACCAGTCTCCCGGAGACATGCGCTTGAACACTCCGTCGCGGGTAATGCCGGCGTTGTTGACTAGGATGTCCACGGGACCGATCACCGAGCCGATCTGGTAGAACATCTCGGCGCAAGACGCGTAGTCATCTACGTTGCCTTCTGCCGCGTGGACGGACAGACCCTCGGCGTGCATCTGGGCGAGCCAGGCGTTCTTCCTCTCGTAACCGGGAAGGCAGCCCGCCACGACCTTGACACCGTTTCGCGCCAGACGCCCGCAAACCGCAGTGCCGATTCCGCCCATGCCGCCGCTGACGAACGCGATGCGCGGCTTGAGCGCTTTGAGGGAATGCTCCATCGGTGCCGCGGTGATCTGCACGCCGCGTTTCATGGCTGTTGCTGTTGTCATCAGTTCAACCCCTCTCGAAGTTTCCTTTCGTTCCGGAGGGAAACTCACGCGCTCCGGTGTCTTACGTAGCTGCCCGGGGCGCGTTCCCCGGCCTTGAACTCTGCGTTACCGAGGCGCACCCGCGCCTTGACCCGCCCGCCGCCGTGGGTCTCGAGCCAGGCGCTCCAGTCCGTCCACCAGCTTCCGGGTTTCTCCACGGCGGCCTCTAGCCAGGCGTCGGCGTTTCGGCCTTTTTCGGTACCGATCCAATAGCTGCGCCTGTTGCGGGAGGCCGGGTTGATGACGCCGGCGATATGGCCGCTTGCGCCGAGCACGAAGCGCGTGTCGCCGCCGAGCAATTCCGTGGTGCGGAATGCGGTGCGCCAGGGCACGATGTGATCCTCGCGGGTCGCAAGGACATAGGCCGGAACGGCGACCTTGCCGAAATCCACCGGCTCTTCGAGCACCTTGGTTTTGGCCGGCTCTCGAAGATTGTTCTCGAGATAGGTATTGCGTACGTACCAGCAGTACATCGGCCCGGGAAGGTTGGTCGAGTCGGCGTTCCAGTACAGCAGGTCGAAAGCGTCGGGCGCTCTTCCCTTCAGGTAGTTGTTGATGACGTAGGGCCAGACGAGGTCGTTTGCGCGGAGCGCAGAGAACACGAGGGCGAGATCGCGCCCCGGCATGAGGCCGCCACTCCCTATCGTCGCCTCGCGAAACGCCACGCTGGGTGCGTCGACGAACAGGCCGATCTCGCCGGTGTTCGAGAAGTCGAGCATGGAGGCAAGAAAGGTTGCGCTCTCCACGCCTTTCTCCCCTCTCGAGGCCGCAACCGCCAGCGCAACCCCCAACAGCGTGCCGCCGACGCAAAACCCGAGGGCATTGACCTTTTCCGCGCCCGAGATCGAGCGTGCCGCTTCCAACGCCTTGAGAACTCCCTTCTCGATGTACTCGTCCCAGGTGAGATGACCGAGGTCCTGCTCGACGTTGCGCCACGACACCATGAACACGCTGTGGCCCTGCTCCAGTGCGAAGCGCACCAGCGAATTCTCCGGCTGAAGGTCCATGATGTAGTACTTGTTGATGCATGGAGGAATCATGATCAAGGGACGCTTGAATACCGTCTGCGTGAGCGGCTTGTACTGAATGAGCTGCATCAGTTCGTTTTGGAACACCACCGCGCCCTCGGTCACCGCGACGTTCCGGCCGATCTCGAAGCGGGATTCGTCCGTGGTCGAGATGCGTCCCTTGTGGACGTCTTCGATGAGCTGGCGCACGCCCCGCGCGAGGCTCTCGCCCTTCGTGGCGAGGGCCAGCTTGAGAGCCTCGGGGTTGGTGGCCGCGAAATTCGCGGGACTCATGGCGTCGGCGAGCTGGCGTGCCATGAAGCGCAGCCGCTCTTTCGCGCGTGCATCGGCGCTCAGCGCTTCTACCCAGTCGGCGAGGAACTGCACGTTGATGAGATAGCTGCGCCTGAGATATTCGAACCAAGGGTCGCTTCGCCATTCAGGTGAAGAAAAGCGTCGGTCGGTCTGGTCGAGAGCAGGCGGGGGCGGGCTCTCTGCGCCGCCTATGGTGCTACGCACCAGGGCGGCGTGCTGCTGTAGGTAGCGCGTCTGAAGCGCTGCCAGCTCCGGCGTGTCGCTCGTCCCTCCCGAAAGGAATGGCTTGGTGAGGTCCGACCCGCCTGCGACTCCCATGAAATCAATAAAATGCTTAAGGAAGCCTTGGGCCGCTTGGGAAAACTGATCAACGGGAGAGCCGGTCTCTGGCGTCATCGACTTCCGCTCTAAGCCCTGAAAACCTTTGAAACGCGGTGGATATTGCGCCGCACCATCCACAAAGTCAAGGCAGCAAATCACCCCCCCTCCTGGTGGCGAAAAAGCCTGCTCGCTCAGACGCTTTACTGAGCGGGTGTTAGGAGTCACTGACACAGAACGGCGGCGTGTAGCCCGGAATTTGGGCGCCGCTCTCGCCTCGCTGCCGACTTATCGCTCGACCAGCAACGGGCCCCGCCGGGGGACTGCCTTCCTCCGGACGCGTTTTTTGGAGTGGCTACGCCCAGTAGAGGCGCGTCGGGTTGTCGACGAGGATGCGCCTTCTCAGCGCCTGGTCGGCAAAGGTCTGCGCGAACAGGTCAACCAGCTCGCCGTCGTTCGGCATGACCCTGACGTTGGGGTGCGGAAAGTCGGTTCCCCATAGCACGCGGTCGGGCGCGGTCTTGCCGAGCGCTGCGGCGAACGGTATTGCGTCGCGAAACGGCTTTCCCGTGGCGGAGATCCGCTCGGGACCGCTCACTTTGACCCAGGCGAGGGGATTCGCCATAAGCTCGAGGAGCATGGCGAACGGCTTCTGAGCGAGGCCTTGCGCTGCATCGACCCTTCCCATGTGGTCGATCACGAACGGCACGCGCAACTTGCGGAAGACATCAGCGTGGGTTTCGATGTCCTCGGCGTCGAAATGAAGCACGACGTGCCAGCCCAGGGGCTCGATCATCGCTAGCGTGCGCTCGAAAACGCGTGGGTCGGGCGCCCCTCCCAGGTGTCGGACAAAGTTGAAGCGCACGCCGCGTACCCCCCCGTCGTGGAGGGCCTCCAGCTCGCGATCGGCGACGTCGTCACCGACCATCGCGACACCCCTCCACGCGCCGCCCGACCAGGCGATCGCATCGAGCATCGCACGGTTGTCATCGCCGTGGCAGCTTGCCTGCACCAGCACCGCCCGCGACAGGCCGAGATGCTGGTGAAGCGCTCGAAGTTTTTCCCTGGGAGCGTCTGGAGGCGTGTAACGGCGCGAAGGCGCATACGGGAACCTCGCGGCGGGTCCGAAGATGTGGCAGTGCGAGTCGCATGCTCCGGGCGGCGGTACGTACTTCGGTTTGACCGGCGCCGGATCAGGGCCGGGGATCGGCTTCGTCATGCCGCTACTGCTTCTCGATCTTCGCGCGCTCTATGACACCCTTCCACTTGGCGATATCCGAAACTAGGAGAGCGTGCAGAGCCTCCGGCGTCCCCGCGCGCGCCTCGACTCCCAGCTCGCCCAAGCGCTTGCGGACTTCCGGAGCGGCCACAGCGGCGTTGATCTCGCGGTTCAGGCGCTCGATCACGGGCTTGGGGGTCTTCGCCGGAACCGCGACGGCGTTCCACGACGAAGCCTGATAGCCGGGAACGCCGCTCTCGGCAATCGTGGGTACGTCGGGCAGCCCGGGGTACCTCTTGTCGGAGGTCACGGCAAGAGGCCTCAGCGTCCCGCCCTTGATCAATGCCATTACCGGCGCGAGGATCTCGAAAGCAGCCTGCACGTCGTTGCCCTTGAGCGCGGTAATCACCGACGGCGTCGCCTTGAAGGGAACGACCTGCGCGTCGAGCCCCGACATCGACTTGAACAGCTCGGCCGCCAAGTTCTGGGTACTGCCCGGATTGATCGTCCCGATATTGAGTCTGTTGGGATTCGCCTTGGAATAGACAAGGAGCTCGCGCACCGAGCGGATCGACGAGCCCGCGTCCACGACCAGCACGAGATCGAAGAATCCAACAGTAGACACCGGCGCGAAGTCCGCAACAGTGTCGTACGGCAAGGACTTGAACAAAGACACGCTGACGGCGTTGCCGTTCGTGAGGAAGAGGAGCGTGTACCCGTCGGGATCGGCCTTCGCCACTGCCTCCGAAGCGACGATGCCTCCGGCGCTAGGCCGGTTCTCGACGAGGACCTGCTGCCCCATCGACGTGGTCATGTGCTGCGACACGACACGCGCCGTTATGTCCGCGACACCGCCGGCGCCGAACGGTACGATCAGCCTTACCGGACGTGCAGGATAGGTCTGCGCCAACGCCACGGTCGCGACGGTGGCGAAGATGGATGCACAGAAAAGCCTTGGGACGAAACCGAGTGAATTCGAGCACCGAGAGGGCGTCAGCACGTCGGGTCTTTTGTGATCGTAATGTTATCGGTCCAGATCGCGGTACTCCCACCTACCGATGCCGAGATCGAGGCGGTAACTGCCAGGTCGGCGGCAGCGCTGCACCTCGGGACAGTGAATTGATAGAGCGCGGTTACAAAGCCGCTCGAGTCGGTTTTTGCGAAGACGTGGTTCGGATCGGACGGATTCAAGAACGCGCCGCCGGAAAGAGTTCCGACGAACCCTGCATTCGGATCGCCAACACTCGGCGAGCTTCCTGATAGCTCAACCGTAGCGCCATGGACCGGCGTGGGATCGGTAGGGGAGGCCTCCACCTTGAAATGGATCACCCCGTCCATGACCGGAGTCGGTACCGTATTGAGGGTATAGGCCGTCGTCTGTTGGGCTCCACCGCTCTGATCACCGCATCCGGCGGCGTATCCGTTCCGCAACCCCAAAGGGCGAGGCTCAATGACGAGACCGCGTACAGTCCCTTCCCTATCATCCTCGTCCTCCTGAGGGAACCCATTTCCGCGTGCGCCAGGCGTTGTTATTGTATCGTGGTCGGGGCGGCGAGATTCGAACTCGCGACCACCTGCACCCCATGCAGGTACGCTACCAGGCTGCGCTACGCCCCGAGAGGCGGAAGTATATCAGCGGGCCGAGCCCGACGCCTTCTCCGCTGCGAGCAGATCGATGACGCTCTTGAGTTCTTGCTTGAGGTTGGAGAGGTTTACGGCACGCGCGTCCGCGCCACGCGAAGGAGAAGCCGTCGACGAAAGCGCGCGCGCAGGCACGGCGCTCAGGCTCTCGTCGAGGCGGTTGCGTGCTCCGCTGATGGTGAACCCCTGCTCGTACAGAAGCTCGCGGATGCGGCGGATCAAGAGCACCTCGTGATGCTGGTAGTAGCGGCGATTGCCGCGGCGCTTGACCGGGCGCAGTTGCGTGAACTCCTGCTCCCAGTAGCGCAGCACGTGCGGCTTGACCCCGCACAACTCGCTGACTTCACCGATGGTGAAGTAGCGCTTGGCCGGGATCGCGGGCAGGCTATCCTTGGTTGCCTTGCTTTCCATGCGTTTGCTCGACGAGGGCCTTGAGTTTCTGGCTGGCGTGAAAGGTGACCACGCGCCGCGCCGTGATGGGAATTTCTTCCCCGGTCTTGGGGTTGCGCCCCGGCCGCTGCGGCTTGTCGCGCAGCTGGAAATTGCCGAAGCCCGAAAGCTTGACGCTCTCGCCGGTCTCTAGTGCCAACCGGATCTCTTCGAAGAACGTCTCGACCATGTCCTTCGCCTCGCGCTTGTTGAGGCCGACTTTCTCGAAAAGCATGTCCGCCAGCTCGGCTTTCGTCAGCGTCATTTCTGCTCCCTTGGAGGGGCAAATCTCCCTCCACTTCATTACTTAAGTACGTAATTTAGCACCGAATTTCGCGGCGAGAAGCTCTGTCAGTTGCGCCATTGCGGCGTCCGCCTCCGCATCGGTCAACGTTCTTGCAGTATCTTGCATAACTACCCGAAATGCAAGGCTTTTTTTACCCCTTTCTACACCCCTACCCCGATAGAAGTCAAACAAGCGTATTTCTTGCACTACGGGAGGCCGGTTTCGATCGATTTCCTCCAGGATCCGGGCGGCCGGCAGGCTCTCATCGAACTCCATGGCCCTATCGCGGATAACCGGGGGATACCTGGATATCTCCTGGTACCGGGGCGTGCCAACTTCTCCCAGGGCTCCGACATCCAACTCGAACAGGGTGGCCGGCAGGGGTAGGCTGTATTTCTGCTGCCAGCGAGGGTGCAGTTCACCCACCCAACCGATGGGCGCACCGTCCAACGTCACCCGCGCCGACCGGCCCGGGTGCAGCGCGGGATGCACGGCCGCCTCGTACCGGGCAACGCGGGGAGCGAGCAGCGCTTCCAGGTCCGCCTTGACGTCGTAAAGGTCGACCTGGCGCCGGTCGGAGACACCCCACTGCTCCTCGAAGGCCGGGCCGTAGGCGATAGCTCCAATGCGGGTAGGCTGCCGGATCCCCGCCACGTCCTGCTCGCTGTCCTTCACGTGCGGATCGCGCAAATAAACACGCCCCAGCTCGAACACCCTGATCCGCGGCGCCTTTCGCGCCACGTTGTACACCACGTTCGACACGAGGCTGCCGAACAGCGTGCTGCGCATCGCCGCGAGGTGGCTGGCGATCGGGTTGAGGACCCGGATCGGATTTCCCTCGCCCGCAAAATCGGCTTCCCACTGCGGGTCGACGAAGCTGAAATTGACCGCCTCCACGTAGTCGGCGTCGGCGAGCCGCTGCCGCAGCGCGTGACGCGAGCGATGTGCCTCGGGCTGCGCGCGCATGATCATCGGGGCGCGCGGCGGGCGCGCCGGAATCCGCTCGAAACCGTGCACCCGCGCCACTTCCTCGACCAGATCTTCCTCGATCTCGATGTCGAAGCGGAACGAGGGCGGGGTGACGACGAAGGCGTCGCCGTCGCGCAAGTATCTAAGTCCCAGACGGCCGAATATGTCTGCCATCTCCGCCTCGGGCACTCTCACCCCGATGATCTTGTTCGCGCGCTCCACGCGCATGCGAACCGGCCTACGCTCGGGAAGCTTGGCCACCGTGTCGGCCGTGGGACCCGGCTCGCCGCCGCAGACGTCCTGGATCAGCCGGGTCGCGCGCTCGATGCCGGCGACGTTGTTGTCGAAGTCGACGCCGCGCTCGAAGCGGTGCGACGCATCGCTCGCGAAGTTGTAGCGGCGTGCTCGCCCCGCGACCGCGTCCGGGTAGAAGAACGCCGACTCGAGAAAGATGTTCCGCGTCGTAATCTCGGCCTTGGTCGAGTCGCCGCCCATGATGCCTGCGAGGCCGATCGGTCCCGAGCCGTCTGTGATGCACAGCACCGACTCGTCCAGGTCCACCGTCATATCATTCAACAGCTTGACGCGTTCGCCCCTTCGCCCGAAGCGCACATCGATCCCTCCCGCGAGCTTGTCGAGGTCGTAGACGTGCAGTGGGCGCCCCAACTCGAGCATCACGTAGTTGGTGACGTCCACCAGCGCGGAGATCGAGCGCTGGCCGGCGCGTTCCAGGCGCTCCTTCATCCACGCTGGCGTATGCGCTGCGGCGTTTACGCCGCGGATCACCCGGCCCGTGAAGCGCCCGCACCCCCGCGGGTCGCTAATCCTCACGGGGAAGCTCGCTTCGCTCCGTGCCGGCACCGGGCGGATCTCGGGGGCGTGGACCTTCGTGCGGGTCAGGGCGGAGACTTCGCGGGCGACCCCGAGCACCGACAGGCAGTCGGCGCGATTGGGCGTCAGCTTGAGAGTGAAGATCCGGTCGTCGAGCGCGAGCACTTCGCGCACGTCGTGCCCTGGCGGTGCGTCCGCCGGCAGGACGAGCAGTCCGCTGTGGTCATCCGACAGGCCGATCTCGCGCGCCGAGCACAGCATGCCGCGACTTTCGACACCGCGCATCGTTGTCGCCCTGATCTCCAGTCCCCCGGGCAGTTTCGCGCCAACCGTTGCCAGGGGAACCTTCATGCCCGCCGCCACGTTCGGCGCTCCGCACACGACGCTGATTGGCTCGTTCGTGCCCGCACTCACGCTGCAGATCGTTAGCCGGTCGGCGTTGGGGTGCTTGTCCACCGACAGCACCTGGCCTACGACGACACCCGAGAAAGGCGGCGCCACCGGCACGCAGGTCTCGACCTCGACGCCCGACATCGTGAGCAGGCGGGCGAGTTCATCCGACTTCTGGGGCGGATCAACGAAGGTGCGCAGCCAGCGCTCGGAGAATTGCATTGCCCTAGGTGAACTGCCGCAGGAAGCGAAGGTCGTTCTCGAAGAACAACCGCAGGTCGTCGACGCCATACCTCAACATGGCGAGGCGCTCGAGGCCCGAACCGAAGGCGAAGCCGATGCAGCGCTCCGGGTCGAGGCCATAGTTGCGCACCACGTTCGGGTGCACCTGCCCTGCGCCGGAGATTTCCAGCCACGTACCCCGGCTCGGGCCCGAGCCGAACATCATGTCGATCTCTGCGGACGGCTCGGTAAAGGGGAAGAAGGACGGCCGGAAGCGCACCTCAAGGTCGTCGGTCTCGAAGAACCTGCGCAGGAAATCGATGTAGACGCTCTTCAGGTCGGCAAAGCTCACGTCCTCGTCCATCCATAGTCCCTCGACCTGGTGGAACATCGGCGAGTGGGTGGCGTCCGAGTCGACGCGATACACGCGCCCGGGTGCGATCACCTTGATCGGCGGCTCGTGCGTGCGTGCGTAGCGCACCTGTATCGGGCTGGTGTGGGTGCGCAGCAGCAGGCCGCCCTCGACGTAAAAGGTATCGTGCATCGACCGCGCTGGATGGTTCTCCGGCTGGTTGAGCGCGGTGAAGTTGTACCAGTCGGTCTCGATCTCCGGCCCGTCGGCAACGTCGAACCCGATCGAGCCGAAGATCGCCTCGATGCGCTGCCAGGTCCGGATCACGGGGTGAATGCTTCCCGTCCCGCGTCCGCGCGCGGGAAGGGTCACGTCGAGCGCCTCTTCGGCGAGGCGGGCATCGAGCTTCAGGGCAGCGATCGCTTCCCGCCTGGCGGCCAGAGCGGCTTCGATGCGGTCCTTAGCGGAGTTGATGCTCGCCCCGGCCTCGCGCCGCTCGGCCGGCGCAAGCCTGCCCAGCCGCTTCATTGCCTCCGGAATCGATCCCGATTTCCCGAGGTAGCGCGCCTTGACGCGCTCCAGTTCGTCGGCGTCGTCGACCCCAGCGAATCTGGCGATCGCTTCGGCGACGAGCTTATCGACGTCCGTCATCGAACCTGGCCCGCCTTCCTGACGGGAGGAAATCGGCCGGGACTATGCGGCGAGCTTCGCCTTGACCTGGCCCGCGAGCTGCGCAAACGCGGGCTTGTCGGCCACCGCAAGGTCAGCGAGCACCTTGCGATCGATCTCGATCGAGGCCTTCCTCAGCCCGTGCATGAAGGCCGAGTAGGTCATGCCGTGCTCGCGCACCGCCGCGTTGATGCGGGCGATCCACAGACCGCGAAACTGGCGCTTGCGCTGCTTGCGATCGCGATAGGCATACTGGCCTGCCTTCATCACCGCCTCTTTGGCGATGTTGAAGACGTTGCCGCGGCGGCCGCGGAAGCCCTTGGCCTGCCGGATGACTTTCTTGTGCTTGGCGTGCGCGGTTACGCCGCGCTTGACTCGTGGCATGGGGCTCTCCTAGGCGTATGGCAGCATCGCGCGAACATGCTGCTTGTCGGTGGAATGTACTTCCGCCGTGCCGCGCAGATGCCGCTTGCTCTTCGTGGTTTTCTTGGTGAGGATGTGACGCTTGAACGCCTGAGAGCGCTTGATGCTGCCGCCGGAGCGGATCTTGAAGCGCTTTGCGGCGCTTCGCTTGGTTTTCAGCTTGGGCATTGCTAACTCCTGTTTGTGATGACGGCGGGCGGCCTCCGATTGAGGCTCTTCAAGGGCCCGAACGCCACTTCTTCTGAATCGGCGTGCGTCAGGACGCGACGGCCGGCTTCGAATCCTTCTTGACCGGCTTTGCGGCCGGCTTCTTCACCTCTTTCTTGCCTTTCTTCGGAGCCAGCACCATGATGAGCTGCCGGCCCTCCATCTTCGGGTATTGCTCCACCACTGCGTGCGGCTCGAGGTCCTGCTTCACCCGCTCGATCAGGCGCACCCCGAATTCCTGGTGCGCCATCTCGCGGCCCCGATATCGCAACGTGACCTTGGTCTTGTCTCCCTCGTCTAGGAATTTGATCAGGTTGCGCAGCTTGATCTGGTAGTCGCCCTCGTCCGTCCCGGGACGGAACTTGACCTCCTTGACATGAATCTGCTTCTGCTTGAGCTTCGCCTCGTGCGCCTTCTTCGCCTCGCGGTATTTGAACTTGCCGTAATCCATCAGCTTGCAGACCGGCGGCTTGGCAAGCGGTGCGATCTCCACCAGATCTACCTCGGCTTCCTCCGCCATCCTGAGCGCCTGAGTGATCGGCACGATGCCGACCTGCTCGCCGTTGGCTCCGACCAGACGCACCTCGGGCGCGTTGATCTCACTGTTAATACGCTGCGTTCTTTCCGTTGCGATGTTCGATTCTCCGTGTTCGTGAAAAATTAAGCCGTACCGCCCTGCCTGGCCTCGGATTCGAGGCGCGCAACGAACTCGGCCAGTCCCATCTGTCCGAGATCCTCGCCGGCACGGGTGCGCACGGCCACTTTTTCAGCTGCCCTTTCCTTCTCGCCGATTACGAGCTGGTAAGGCAGTTTCTGCAAGCTATGTTCTCGAATTTTATAGCTAATTTTCTCGTTCCTCAAGTCAGCATGCACACGGTATCCGGCGCCTTTCAATCGCGCCGCAACGGCCCGAGCGTATTCGCTCTGGCCCTCTGAAATGGTCAGCACCGCGACCTGAACAGGCGCGAGCCACAAAGGCATCGCCCCCGCGTAGTGCTCCAGGAGAATGCCGACGAAGCGCTCCATCGACCCGAGAACCGCTCGGTGAAGCATGACCGGAACCCTGCGGGTGTTGTCCTCTGCAACGTACTCCGCTCCCAGCCGCCCGGGCATGGAAAAGTCAACCTGCATGGTGCCGCATTGCCAAGAGCGCCCGATCGAGTCCCTCAGGTGGTATTCGATCTTGGGACCGTAGAACGCTCCCTCCCCGGGCAGCAGCTCGAAGGGAATCCCGCCGTCCTCCAGCGCCGAGCGCAAGGCCTTCTCGGCCTTGTCCCAGACCTCGTCCGAGCCCACACGCTTGGCCGGGCGAGTAGCGAGCTTGTAGACGATATCGGTGAAACCGAAATCCGCGTAGACGCGCTTGAGCTGCGCGGTGAACGCGGTGACCTCGGGCTCGATCTGCTCCTCGGTGCAAAAGATGTGCCCGTCGTCCTGGGTGAAGGCACGCACGCGCATGATCCCGTGGAGGGCTCCCGAGGGCTCGTTGCGCGTACATACGCCGAACTCCCCGTAGCGGAGGGGCAGCTCGCGGTAGCTGCGCAGCCCCTTGTTGAAGATCTGGATGTGGCCCGGGCAGTTCATCGGCTTGATCGCGTAGTCGCGCTTTTCGGACTCGGTCGTGAACATGTTCTCGCGGTAGTTCTGCCAATGCCCGGTCTTCTCCCACAGGCTTCGATCGAGGATCTGCGGGCCACGCACCTCGAGGTAGCCGTTGTCGCGGTAGACGCGGCGCATGTATTGCTCGACCTGCTGCCACAGCGCCCAGCCGTTGGGGTGCCAGAACACCATGCCCGGGGATTCCTCTTGCAGGTGGAACAGATCGAGCTGAGTGCCGAGCTTACGGTGGTCGCGCTTCTCGGCCTCCTCGAGCATCCGCAGGTAGGCGTCCTGCTCCTCCTTCTTAGCCCAGGCCGTGCCGTAGATACGCTGCAGCATCTCGTTCCTCGAGTCGCCGCGCCAATAGGCGCCCGCGACCTTCATGAGCTTGAACACCTTCAGCTTGCCCGTCGACGGGACATGAGGTCCGCGGCACAAGTCGATGAAGGCACCCTCGCGGTACAGCGACACCTCTTCGCCCGAGGGAATGGCGGCGATGATCTCGGCCTTGTAATGCTCGCCGATCGACTTGAAAAACTCGACCGCCTTGTCGCGCGCCCAGACCTCGCGCGTTACCGGAAGGTCCTTAGCGGCAAGCTCGGACATGCGCTTTTCGATCGAGGCGAGATCCTGCGGAGTGAAAGGGCGCTTGTACGAGAAGTCGTAGTAGAACCCGTCCTCGATCACCGGCCCGATCGTCACCTGGGCGTCGGGGAAGAGTTCCTTCACTGCGTACGCAAGCAGGTGCGCGGTCGAATGCCTAAGTAGCTCGACGCCCTCCTTGTCGCGATCCGTGACGATCGCCACGTTCGAGTCGCTCTCCACGCGATAGGACAGGTCGACGAGCTTGCCTTCGACCCTTCCCGCGAGCGCCGCACGCGCAAGCCCCGGGCCGATCGCCTTCGCGATCTCGCCTACCGTGACCGGGTCGGAGAAGACTTTGACTGAGCCGTCGGGAAGACGGATATTGGGCATGGGTCAGGAAACAAAAACCGCGCGTTGAACGTCGCTTCGCGTACGTTCCAACGCGCGGAATCACGAGCGCCACCTCCACCGCGCGCTCCGGCAATTGGTAGGCGCGATTGGACTCGAACCAACGACCCCCACCATGTCAAGGTGATGCTCTAGCCAGCTGAGCTACGCGCCTGGAGAGCGCTGAATTCTATCGGAAAGCCCGGCGAGGCACAAACGCCGGCGGAGGCGGATTCACCCGCCCCAGCGCTTGGAGCGAGAGTCGTAGTTGTACGGAAGATACCTGAAGACCACGTGCGTGCACGAGAGCGTGTATTCGCCCGACGAGGAGACATACCCCATCGGAGCGCCCCCCGGGCACTTCGCCACCGAGAGAACATACTTGGGCACGAGCTTGTCCAGAGCGTCAGGGTAGGAACCCTGCTCCCTCTTGAAGGCCGACAGAGCAGAGGCCATCTGCGTCCCGCGGGTCTCCACTACCGCCTTGTCCTTCTCGCCCCCGGAATACACATCTATCGCGATGTACGCTGCGCCAAGGGCGATCGCGAGCAGGATTAGTAGGACGACCTGGCTCACCCCTCGTTGAGAACATCCCCGACGCATCTTTGGCCTCCCGGACACCTCGATTCCCCGACCTGAGAATGTTACCGCAACCCTAGCATCTCCGCCGCATGCTTGCGAGTCGTGGGCGTGATTGCCACGCCACCCAGCATGCGTGCGATCTCTTCTATCCGCGACTTCTGGTCGAGCACCGATACGCGGCTTCGCGAACCGCCGCCTTCCACGTTCTTGGCGACCGACCACTGCTCGCGGGCCTGGGCCGCCACCTGCGGCAAATGCGTCACGCACAGGACCTGGCGCTCTTCGCCCAGCGTCCTCAGCTTCCGGCCGACGACTTCGGCCACCGCCCCGCCGATTCCAGCGTCGACCTCGTCGAAAATCAGTGTCGGAACCGCAGCGGCCTTGCTGGTGATCACTTGGATCGCAAGGCTGATGCGCGAGAGCTCGCCCCCGGAAGCCACCTTGGCGAGCGAACGCGGCTCGGTGCCTGGGTTGGTCGATACGAGAAACTCGACCTGCTCGTTGCCCCCTGCGCTTCCATCGGGAAGAAGCGAGCGCAGCTCGACCTCGAAGCGCCCCCCGGACATCGCCAGCTCCTTCATTGCGGCGTTGACCTCGCGGCTGAGCTTGGTCGCTGCCTTGCCGCGTTCGGAAGAAAGCCTGGACGCCAGCGCATCGTATCTGGAGCGCGCAGACTGCTCCTGCCTGGCCAGCGCCTCAAGGTCGGACGTGAGCTCCAGGTCCTTCAGGCGCAGCTTGAGCGAAGCGAGAAGCTCCGGCAGCGCATCGGGCTTCACGCGGAGCTTGCGCGCAGCGCCGTGCACCGCCTCCAGGCGCTGCTCGACTTCGCGCAGGCGCGCCGGATCGAGCTCTACCCGATCTGCGTAGTGGCGCAGCGCGTACGCGGCCTCCCGCAGCTGCGCCTCGCCGGACTCGAGGAGCGCGACGGTCTCCCGAAGCGACGCGTCGTAATCCGTGAGCGGGCGAAGCCGCGAAAGCGCTCCCGACAACGTCCCGAGCGCAGCACCTTCCGACTCGGAAAGCAGGTCAAGCGCGTCGCGCGCGCCTTCGATCAGGCTGGCCGCGTGCGCCAGCCGCCCATGCTCCGCCTGGATGGCGTCCCACTCGCCGGGCGCCAGCGCGAGGCGGGACAGCTCTTCCACCTGCCAGCCGAGCTGCTCCCTCTCGGCGAGACGGGCCGCCGCATTGCGCTCGTGATCCAGCCGCGCTCGGCAAATCCTCTTCCACTCGCGGTGGGCGTCACCCGCCTCCCGCGCGAGCGGAGCGAGCCCCGCATGAGCATCGAGAACCAGTCGCTGGGACTCGGTCCTGAGGAGCGACTGATGCGCATGCTGGCCGTGAATATCGACAAGCCGCTCTCCGGCCTCGCGCAACTGGTTAACGGTGGCGGCGTGTCCGTTTACGAACCCGCGCGAGCGCCCGCTTCGGTCCACCACGCGTCGCAGGAGCAGGCGGTTGGAGTCCCCCTCCAGCGCCTGCTCGGCAAGCCAGCGGCCAAGATCCGGCAGGGTTTCGATCGAAAAATCCGCGGCGACATCGGCGCGCTCCGCGCCCGAGCGCACCTGCTCGCTCCCCGCGCGCTCGCCGAGCGCCAGGGACAGCGCGTCGATCAGAATGGACTTGCCGGCGCCGGTCTCGCCGGTCAGCGCAGTGAACCCCGGGCGAAATTCCAGCTCGAGTCTGTCGACTATTGCGAAATCCCGGATCGAAAGATTGACGAGCATCTCGCGTCAGAAGCCTTCGCTCCAGTGCAGCTTCTCGCGCAGCATCGCGAAGTAGCTGTATCCCGGAGGGTGCACAAACTTGATGGTGTGAGGGGCGCGCCGGATGGCGACCCGGTCTCCTTCCCGAAGATCGCACTGCATTTGGCCGTCGAAGTGAAGTCGTGCGTCGTCGGCACGCTTCAGCGAGATCTCGATCGTCGACCGGTCGCTGATCATGATGGGCCTGTTGGACAAGGTGTGGGGCGAGATCGGAACCAGCGCGAACCCCGGCACGCTCGGCTGGACTATGGGCCCGTCGGACGAGAGAGCGTACGCCGTCGAGCCCGTTGGCGTCGCGACGATCAGGCCGTCCGCACGCAGGTCGTAGACGAACTCGGAATCGATGTTCACCACGAGCTCGATCAGGCGCCCGACGGAACCCTTGTTCACCACCGCGTCGTTGAGCGCGAGTGTGTCGAGCACTACTCGCCCCTCGCGGCGCACTTCGGCCGAAAGCATCGTGCGTTCCTCGATCGCGTGCCGGCCCGCAAGGATCTCGGCCATCACGTCGATCATCTTGGAAGAAGCAATATCGGTCATGAAACCGAGTCGCCCCTGGTTTACGCCGACCAGGGGCACGTCCCGGCCGGCCAGGTTTCGCGCGGCGCTCAGCATGCTCCCGTCTCCTCCCTGGACTACCACGAGGTCGGCTCGCGCGCCGATTTCCGCGTAATCGGCGGCCGGAAAGGCGGAAACTCCGTGAGTCGCGGCGGTTTCGCATTCCACGAGCACCGCGCAGCCCCTCTTGCGCAGATACTCGCCCAGCGCGGCGAGCGCGGTCGTTACGCCTGCGGACGGATGGCGGCCAATCAGCGCAACGGTCTTGAAAGCGGGCATTCCGCCATTAGATCATGACCCTGCAGAGGTGACAAAAGACGGAGCGCGCAAGCGTGAACAAACCCCAATCGAGGCCGATTCGGTAGAATCGGAGGGCATGCTGGACCGCCGTGCACAGATGCTCCTCAAGACGCTGGTGGAGCGATACATCGCCGAGGGCGAGCCGGTCGGCTCGCGCGCCCTGTCGCGCTATTCGGGCCTGGACCTTAGCCCGGCCACCATCCGCAACGTGATGGCCGATCTCGAACAGTTGGGCTTCGTCGCGAGTCCTCACACGTCCGCGGGCCGGGTGCCAACGAACCGCGGCTACCGTTTCTTCGTGGACACGTTGCTCACCATAAAGGAGCTCGACCGCGTCGAGATCAACCAGCTCGAGGTCAACCTTCATCCAGATCACCCACAGCGGGTGATCAGCGCCGCTTCGCAGCTTCTGTCCGACCTCACCCACTTCGCCGGCGTCGTGGTGACGAACAAGCGCAAGACGCCGGCGTTCCGTCACATGGAATTCCTGGCGCTGTCCGACAAGCGCGTGCTGCTCATCATCGTCACGCCCGAAGGCGACGTGCAGAACAGGATCCTGTTCACCGAGAAGGCCTACACGCCCTCGGAGCTGACGGCCGCGGCCAATTTTCTGAATCAGAGCTACTCCGGCTTGACCTTCGAGGAAATCCGCGGCCGAATCCACGCGGAGATGAAGCAGCTCAGGGAGGACATGACGCACCTCATGACGGCGGCTCTCGAGGCGGGCAACGAGGCCGTGTCGCAGTCGACCACCAACTACGTTGTGTCCGGGGAGAGAAACCTGCTCGACTCGCACGATCTCGCCTCCAACATGTCGCGCCTGCGGGAACTCTTCGAGCTGTTCGAAAAGAAGACGGTCCTCATGCAGATCCTCGAGCTCAGCACGCGCGCGCAGGGCGTCCAGATCTTCATCGGCGGCGAATCCGGTATCGCACCCCTCGATGAGTGCAGCGTGGTGACGGCACCCTACGAAGTCGACGGACAGGTTCTCGGTACCGTCGGCGTGATCGGCCCGACGCGCATGGCGTACGAGCGCGTGATCCCGATCGTCGACGTCACGGCCAAGCTGCTGTCGAGCGCCCTATCGCAGCAATGACCGGGTTTGAGGACGAACTACCTTCCTGAACCGCAGGCGCCGGGTGGCAGGGTCGCGAAGCCTGCGGTCCTGCTCATCAATCTCGGGACCCCCGACGCGCCGACTCCGCAGGCAGTGCGGCGGTATCTGCGGCAGTTCCTCTCCGATCCCCGCGTAATCGAGATCCCACGGGCGCTCTGGCTGCCACTCCTGCACGGCGTCGTGCTCAACACGCGTCCGAGGCGATCGGCGCGTAAGTACGCCAGTATCTGGTATCCCGAAGGCTCTCCGCTCAGGGTGCACACCGAAAGGCAGGCCCGCTTGCTCGGCGTGTGCCTTGGCGACGACGTCCGGGTCGCGTTCGCGATGCGCTACGGCGAACCCTCGATTCCGGGAATGCTCCGCCAGCTCAAGTCTGAGGGACACGAGCGTGTATTGCTCTTCCCTCTGTACCCCCAGTATGCCGCGAGCACTACTGCGAGCGCGCTCGACCACGCCACCGAATTCCTCCGCCAGACGCGAAATGTTCCGGAGGTCCGGTGGATCAAGGAGTTCCACGAGCACCCGGCGTACGTCGACGCGCTGGCCGCGCTCGTGAGGGAGCACTGGCGGCAGTCGGGACGTCCCGACCGGCTGATCATGAGCTTTCACGGGTTGCCGCAATACACCGCCGCCCTGGGCGACCCCTATTCCCGGCAATGCGAGCAGACCGCGCGTCTCCTGGCGGGGCGATTGGGCCTCGGAGAGGGAGAGTGGCTGGCCGCGTTCCAGTCGCGATTCGGCCGCGCGGCGTGGATAGAGCCTTACACCGCCACGACTCTGGTCGACTGGGGCCGGCGGGGGTTGCGACGGGTGGATGTCCTCTGCCCGGGATTCGCCGCCGATTGCCTCGAGACGCTCGAGGAGATCGGGATCGAGGGCAGGAAGCTCTTTCTCGACGCAGGGGGCGGGGAGTTCAGGCTCCTGCCCTGTCTCAACGAACGCGCGGAATGGATCGAGGCGTTGGCCGCCATTGCGCGGCAGCATCTTCTCGGGTGGCTCGGCCCGGGTTCCCGAACCTCTTGAAATCGCATTTGGGGGCCCCAGTTACAATCGCGGCTGCGACGAACGCTTCGTAAGCGAGCTGCAGCCCAATCTCGCGGAGACCGTATGCCTGACCCGGAACAGACCGGCTCACCCACCGCTGCGGGCGAGGTCGGAGAATCACCCGTCCAGGAGCCCCAGGCGCCCGACGCGCCGGCGCCCGATCCGGCCGAGCTGCTGCGGCAGGCGGAAGCCAAGGCGCAGCAACACCACGACGCCTGGCTTCGCGCCAAGGCCGAGGCGGACAACATCCGCAAGCGCACCGCGGTCGAACTCGCGAACGCGTATAAGTATGCGATCGAATCCGTCGCGGTCGAGCTTCTACCCGTGAAGGACGGGCTGGAAGCCACCCTCGCGGCCGACTCCGCGTCGCTGGAATCCCTGAAGAGCGGAGTCGAGCTGACTCTCAAGCAGCTCAACACGGTGTTCGGCAAGGCCGGCCTCAAGGAGATCAACCCGGCCGGAGAAAAGTTCGATCCGCACCGGCACCAGGCGATCAGCATGCTTCCGTCCGAGAAGGAGCCGAACACGGTGATCAACGTCCTGCAGAAGGGCTACAGCCTGCACGACCGCGTGGTCCGTCCCGCGCTGGTAACGGTCGCGAAGTCCAAAGACCCACAAGCTTGAACTCAGGGGATTGATCCCCATATCGACTTTCAGGTAATTCACCAGCGAATTCAAAAGGAAAGGCCATGGGAAAGATTATCGGCATCGACCTTGGGACGACCAACTCCTGCGTTGCGATCATGGAGGGCGGCAAGCCCAAGGTGATCGAGAACTCGGAGGGCGCGCGCACTACGCCGTCGATCGTCGCCTACATGGAAGACGGAGAGATCCTTGTGGGGGCTCCGGCAAAGCGCCAGGCCGTGACCAATCCGAAGAACACTCTTTACGCCATCAAGCGCCTCATCGGACGCAAGTTCGAGGAGAAGGAGGTCCAGAAGGACATCGACCTGATGCCGTACAAGATCGGCAAGGCCGACAACGGCGACGCCTGGGTCGAGATCCGCGGCAAGAAGATCGCCCCGCCCGAAGTCTCGGCGCAGGTGCTGAGAAAGATGAAGAAGACGGCCGAGGACTATCTCGGCGAGGAGTGCACCGAAGCGGTCATCACCGTGCCTGCGTATTTCAACGATTCGCAGCGCCAGGCGACCAAGGACGCCGGCCGCATCGCAGGTCTCGAGGTCAAGCGCATCATCAACGAGCCGACAGCGGCGGCGCTTGCGTTCGGCCTGGACAAAAAGGAAGGCGACAGGAAGATCGCGGTCTACGACCTGGGCGGGGGCACGTTCGATATCTCGATCATCGAGATCGCCGAGGTCGAAGGCGAACATCAGTTCGAAGTACTGTCGACAAACGGCGACACCTTCCTCGGCGGAGAGGACTTCGACCAGCGGCTGATCGACTATCTCTGCGACGAATTCAAGAAGGAGCAAGGGATCGATCTGAGGAACGACGTCCTGGCGCTGCAGCGCCTGAAGGAGTCGGCAGAAAAGGCGAAGATCGAGCTCTCCTCGAGCCAGCAGACCGAGATCAACCTGCCCTACATCACCGCTGACAAGAGCGGGCCGAAACACTTGGCGATCAAGATCACGCGGGCGAAGTTCGAGAGCCTCGTGGAGGACCTGATCGAGAAGACGGTCGAGCCGTGCCGTATCGCGCTCAAGGACGCCGGGCTGAAGATCTCCGACATCGAGGACGTGATCCTGGTCGGGGGCATGACGCGCATGCCCAAGGTCCAGGAGACGGTGAAGGACTTTTTCGGCAAGGAGCCGCGGAAGGACGTCAACCCCGACGAAGCCGTCGCAGTGGGGGCCGCGGTCCAGGGCGGCGTTCTGAAGGGCGACGTCAAGGACGTGCTGCTACTGGACGTGACGCCTCTATCCCTCGGGATCGAGACGCTGGGCGGAGTGTTCACCAAGCTCATCCAGAAGAACACCACTATCCCGACCAAGGCTCAGCAGGTTTTCTCGACCGCCGACGACAACCAGTCGGCCGTGACCATCCACGTGCTCCAGGGCGAACGCGACATGGCCTCGGGCAACAAGAGCCTCGGGCAGTTCAACCTCGAAGGCATTCCGCCTGCTCCGCGCGGCATGCCGCAGATCGAGGTCACGTTCGACATTGACGCCAACGGCATCCTGCACGTGTCGGCCAAGGACAAGGCGACCGGCAAGGAAAACAAAATCACCATCAAGGCGAATTCGGGACTGAACGAAGCCGAAATCCAGCGCATGGTCAAGGACGCCGAGGCCCATGCCGCCGAGGACAAGAAGCAGATGGAGGTAGTGACCTCGCGCAACCAGCTGGATTCGCTGGTGCACTCGGTCCGCAAGTCCCTGAAGGACTACGGCGAGAAGCTCGGTGCCGACGAGAAATCCAAGATCGAGGCGGCGCTCAAGGACGCCGAGGAAGCGCTGAAGTCCGACGATAAGAAGCAGATCGACGACAAGGCCCAGGTGCTTGCTCAGGCCGCGCAGAAGCTCGGCGAGAAGATGTACGGCGATCAGCAGAAGCAGGGCGCGGCGGGTGGGACCGAAAAGGCCACGGCAGCTGAGGACGGCAACGTGGTGGACGCCGAATTCACCGAGGTCAAGGACCGGAAAAGCTGAGCGGGACGTTACCGGCTGGCGGGGTCGAGCCGCGCCCGGCTCGACCTCGCCGCGCTTGCGCAGAAAGAATCGAAACCAATGGCGAAGCGGGACTACTACGAGGTGCTCGGCGTCAACCGCGACGCCGACGAGGAGGCCATCAAGAAGGCCTTCCGCCGCTTGGCGATGAAGCACCACCCGGACCGCAACCCGGAGAACCCGAAGGCCGAGGAGCTTTTCAAGGAAGCCAAGGAGGCGTACGAGGTCCTGACCGACGCGGACAAGCGCGCCGCCTACGATCGTCACGGTCACGCCGGTGTCGACCCGCGCGCGGGCATGTCCGGCGGCGGCGCGGGGTTCGCGAATTTCGCCGATGCGTTCGGCGACATTTTCGGCGATATCTTCAACCAGGCCCGCGGCGGCCGCCAGTCCGTATACCGCGGCGCAGATCTGCGCTACAACCTCGAGGTCCCGCTCGAGCGGGCCGCGCGGGGCACGGAGACGCGCATCCGCATTCCGACGCACGAGGATTGTGAGACCTGCAAGGGCACCGGGGCCAAACCCGGGACCACCCCGCGGACCTGCCCCACCTGCGAGGGCCAGGGACAGGTGCGCCTGCAGCAGGGATTCTTCTCGATCCAGCAGACTTGCCCGAAGTGCCACGGGAGCGGCAAGATAATCCACGACCCCTGTCCGACTTGCCACGGCGCCGCGCGCGTGAAAAAGCAGAAGACCCTATCGGTCAAGATCCCCGCCGGTGTGGATGAGGGGGACCGCATCCGCCTCTCCGGCGAGGGCGAGCCGGGCGTCAACGGCGGGCCCGCCGGCGATCTCTACGTGCAGATCCAGGTGAAGCCGCATCCCGTCTTCCAGCGCGACCACGACGATCTGCACTGCGAGATGCCGGTGAGCTTCGCGACCGCGGCGCTGGGGGGAGAGATCGAGATTCCCACGCTCGACGGTTCCGCCAAGATCAAGATTCCTTCCGAAACCCAGTCGGGAAAGGTGTTCCGCCTGCGCGGCAAGGGTATTCGCGGCGTTCGCAGCCGCGAGCACGGCGATCTGCTGTGCCACGTGGTCGTCGAGACGCCGGTGAACCTGAATGAGCGCCAGCGGCAACTGCTCCGCGAGTTCGAAACGATGACCCAGATGGACCGGGCGCGGCACAGCCCGCGCTCGAAGTCGTGGATGGAGAAAGTTCGCGAGTTCTTTGCCCCCTAGCCGCGCAGTCGCGGCGAGGCGGACCTCGGCTCGAGCAAATCTTCCTAAGGGAGGGCGTTTGCTCTAGAATCTGCACCGGAGTGCATATCGGAGGTTCGGTGCTTCGAGCGACCTTTGCCACGCTCCTGGCCGGGTTTTCTGCTCTGGTTTTCGGCCAGGCCCCAGGCGTAACGCCCAAGACCATTCTGCTGGGTCAATCCGCAGCCTTCACCGGCCCCGCGGCGCAACTGGGGATCCAGCTGAACATCGGGACCAAGGCCTACTTCGATCACATCAACGCGCAAGGCGGCATATTCGGCAGGAAAATCGAGCTCAAGACGCTCGAC
>Ga0187773_10000043_pt1 | contig 52213 bp, 46 predicted proteins | sample 0216_BV02_MP05_1_FD_133133 | JGI IMG/M metagenome (GOLD analysis project Ga0187773, IMG submission 133133) | Tropical peat soil microbial communities from peatlands in Department of Meta, Colombia - 0216_BV02_MP05_10_MG | ecosystem: Environmental > Terrestrial > Soil > Wetlands > Peat | place...
CGTGAATATCGATGAGCTGATCTCCCGCCTCGCGCAGCTGGTTGACCGTCGCCGCGCGGCCATTGATGAAAGCGCGCGATCTTCCGTTGCCGTCCACGACACGGCGCAAGAGCAGCCGGCCCCCATCCCCCTCGAGCGCCTGCTCGCGCAACCAATCCCCGACCCCGGGCAGAGCATCGATCCCGAATTCGGCCGTCACGTCAGCGCGCTCCGCGCCGGGACGCACTTGCTCGCCGCCTGCGCGCTCTCCAAGGGCAAGGGACAGCGCATCGACCAGGATCGACTTTCCGGCGCCGGTTTCGCCGGTCAGGGCCGTGAATCCCGGGTGAAATTCGAGCTCCAGCCGGTCCACGATGGCAAAGTCACGGATGGCGAGATGCAGAAGCACGGGCTTACAGAATCTCGCTCCAGTGAAGCTTTTCGCGCAGCATGGCGTAGTAGCTGTAGCCCGGGGGATGGACGAACGAAACGGTGTGTTCGGAGCGCCGCAGGACGACGCGCTCGCCCTCCTGAAGGTCGCGCTGCAGCTGGCCGTCGAAGTGGAGGCGGGCGTCCATCGAGCGTTTCGGCATGATCTCGATCACGGCGCGGTCGCTCAAGATGATGGGGCGATTGGAGAGCGTATGAGGACAGATCGGGACGAGGGCGAACCCGGGCACGCTGGGGTGCAAGATCGGACCGGCCGACGACAGCGCATACGCGGTGGAGCCAGTGGGCGTCGCGACGATCAGCCCATCGGCGCGCAGGTCGTACACGAACTCACCGTCGATATGAACAAGAAACTCGATCAAGCGCCCGACCGCGCCCTTGTTCACGACGACGTCGTTGAGCGCGAGCGTCGAGAACACCTTGGCGCCGGCGCGGTGGACCTCCGCCGCGAGCATGGTGCGCTCCTCGATGCCGTGGCGACCCGCGAGAATCTGAGCCATGGCATCGAGCATGCTGCCCGAAGCGATATCGGTCATGAAACCGAGGCGACCCTGATTGACTCCGACGAGGGGCACCCCGTGCGGGGCCAAATGGCGGGCGGCGTTGAGCATGCTGCCGTCGCCCCCTTGGACTACGGCGAGGTCGGCCCGCGCACCGATCTCCTCGTAGCTGGCGACCGGAAAGCCGCTGATGCGGCTGCTGGCCGCGGTTTCCGTCTCAACGAGCACTTCGCGGCCGTGTCTTTGAAGGAACTCGCCCATGGCTGCCAGCGCCGCCGCCACCTCCGGAGAATTGTAGCGGCCGATCAGGGCAATGGTCTTGAAATCAGGCATCCTGCCATTAAATCATGAACATTCACGGGTGACAAAAGCGCTGCAGCGGGTAGAAATGAACCCCTCAAAGGAAGCCTATTCTGTAGAATCGCCAACTATGCTTGACCGCCGCGCCCAAATCCTGCTCAAGACGCTCGTGGAGCGCTACATTGCTGAAGGCGAGCCGATGGGCTCTCGCGCTCTGTCGCGTTTCTCGGGGCTCGATCTGAGCCCGGCAACGATTCGCAACGTCATGGCCGACCTCGAGGAACTCGGCTTTGTTGCGAGTCCCCACACCTCCTCGGGCCGCATCCCGACCCCTCGCGGCTATAGATTCTTCGTCGACACGCTGCTCACGGTCAAGCCCATCGATCGCGTCGAGATGAATCAGATGGAAGTCAATCTCCATCCCGATCACCCGCAGCGACTGATCAATTCGGCCTCGCAACTGCTCTCGGAGCTCACCCATTTTGCCGGGGTGGTCGTCGCCAGCAAACGCAGGGAGCCGGCATTCCGCCACATCGAATTTCTGTCCCTCTCCGACAGGCGCGTGCTGCTGATCATTGTGACGCCGGACGGCGACGTGCAAAACCGGATTCTCTTCACCGATAAGACCTACACGCCGTCCGAGCTGACGGTTGCCGCCAACTTTCTCAACCAGAACTACGCGGGCCTTACGTTCGAGGAAATTCACCGCCGGGTGCGCGAAGAGTTGAAGCAGCTGCGCGAAGACATGACCCGGCTCATGACCGCCGCCCTCGAGGCCAGCAGCCAGGCGCTGTCAGAGTCCAGCGAGAACTACGCCGTGTCAGGCGAGAGGAACCTGCTCGACTCGCATGACCTTGCCTCGAACATGTCACGGCTGCGGGAGCTGTTCGAATTGTTCGAGAGAAAGACGCTGCTCATGCAGATATTGGAACTGAGCACCCGGGCGCAAGGCGTGCAGATCTTCATCGGGGGCGAATCCGGTATTGCCTCCCTGGATGAGTGCAGCGTCGTCACGGCACCGTACGAAGTGGATGGGCGGGTCATCGGCACGGTCGGCGTGATCGGCCCCACGCGGATGGCCTACGAGCGGGTCATTCCGATCGTCGATATCACGGCCAAACTGCTCTCGTCGGCGTTGTCGCATCAGTAGGGGCGAGGTGCCCCGCTTCCTGCCCGAGCCGAACCCCCAGGAGGGGGCAGCCGCCAAGACTGCGGTTCTGCTCGTCAATCTCGGCACGCCCGATGCGCCGACCGCGCAAGCGGTGCGGCGCTATCTGGCCCAGTTCCTCTCGGACCCACGCGTCATCGAGCTCCCGCGCGCGGTGTGGCTGCCGATCCTCCACGGCATCGTGCTCACGACGCGTCCCAGGCAGTCGGCTCGGAAATACGCCCAAATCTGGTCGACGGACGGCTCACCTCTAAGAGTCCACACCGAGCGGCAGGCTCGCTTGCTGGCCGAACGGCTCCGCACCGAAATTCGCTCACCCCTGGGGGTCGAGTACGCCATGCGCTACGGGGAGCCTTCCATTTTCCGGACGCTTGCCCGGCTCAAGTCCGATGGGTGCGACCGTATTCTGATTGTGCCGATGTATCCCCAGTACGCAGCGAGCACGACTGGAAGCGTATTCGACGAAGTCGCCCGGTACTTGCAGCAGGTCAGGGACACCCCGGAGATCCGACTCGTCAAGCACTTCCACGACCATGCCGCCTACATCGGTGCCCTCGCCGCTTCGGTGCGCCAGCACTGGGAGCAATGGAATCGCCCGGACCGTCTGGTGGTGAGCTTTCACGGCCTCCCTCAATACTCCGTTGAACGCGGTGATCCCTATCAACGCGAATGCCAAAAGACCGCGCGACTGCTGGCCGAGGAACTGCAGCTTCCAAGCGACCAATGGCAGATTGCGTTCCAGTCACGCTTCGGGCGTCTCGAATGGCTCAAACCCTACACGGCCTCGGTCTTGGCCGAACTTGCCGGGAAAGGCGTGCACCGTGTGGACTTGGTCTGCCCAGGCTTTGTCTGCGATTGCCTCGAGACCCTGGAGGAACTCGGGATCGAGGGAAAGCAGGACTTTCTTGGAGCGGGTGGCAAGGAATTCCACCTGCTACCCTGCCTGAACGAGCGCGAAGACTGGATCAGCGCGCTCGCCGCCATCGCACAGGAGCACCTCGCCGGCTGGGTGAGCGAGCCCCGGGATCCGCGGGTGGGCGACAAGGCCGCCGCAGGGCAAAGCTAGGTGCATGCTCCCATGCGTGGCGCGGACACCTGAACCGGCGCTGCCCGATAGCGGTCTCGCCGGAGACTTGAAATCTCCGCCCCGAACCCAATGTGAAAACAGAGACTTCTGGAGCCCCCCGTATGCCCGATCCCGAGCCGCAAGTTCATTCACCCCGCGCCGACGAAGCCACATCGCAGACCACAGAATCGTTGCAGGCTCGGCCACCCGAGGGCGCAAGACCCGAAACCTCCGGGGTCGGGGAACCCGAGGCACGGCCTCAGCTCACGGCCGAAGAACTACTCAAGGACGCGGAGCGCAAAGCCCAAGAACATCACGACGCGTGGCTCCGGGCCAAGGCCGAGGCGGACAACATCCGGAAACGCGCTCAGGTCGAGCTGGCGAACGCCTACAAGTACGCCATCGAGGCCCTGGCGACCGAACTTCTTCCGGTGAAAGACAGCCTGGAGGCAACGCTCGCCGCGGACCCCACCGCCCTGGATGCCCTCAGGAGCGGGGTCGATCTCACCCTGAAGCAGCTGAACGCGGCCTTCGACAAGACCAGCTTGAAGGAAATCAATCCGGTGGCCGGGCAGAAGTTCGATCCTCACCAACATCAAGCCATCAGCATGCTCCCTTCGGAAAAGGAGCCAAACACCGTGATCAACGTGCTGCAGAAAGGCTACAGCCTCCATGACCGGGTCATCCGGCCGGCCCTCGTGACTGTCGCGAAGCCCAAGGACTCGGCTTGAACTCCGGGGATTCGATCCCCATATCGATCGCAGGCTAATTGCCCACAAATTCAAAAGGAAAGACCATGGGAAAGATCATCGGAATCGACCTCGGGACCACCAATTCCTGCGTCGCCATCATGGAGGGCGGCAAGCCCAAGGTCATCGAAAACTCGGAAGGTGCCCGCACGACGCCTTCGATCGTCGCCTATCTGGAGGACGGCGAAATTCTCGTCGGGGCCCCGGCAAAGCGCCAGGCGGTGACCAACCCAAGGAATACGCTGTATGCGGTGAAGCGCCTGATCGGCCGGCGCTTCGAGGAGAAGGAAGTACAGAAAGACATCGATCTCATGCCCTACAAGATCGTCAAGGCCGAGAACGCCGACGCCTGGGTGGAGATCCGCGGGAAGAAGATCGCCCCACCGGAGGTTTCCGCGCACGTGCTGCGCAAGATGAAGAAAACCGCAGAAGACTACTTGGGCGAAGAAGTCACGGAGGCCGTGATCACGGTACCCGCCTACTTCAACGACTCGCAACGCCAGGCGACCAAGGATGCCGGACGCATCGCGGGTCTGGAAGTCAAGCGGATCATCAACGAGCCAACCGCCGCGGCGCTCGCGTTCGGCCTGGACAAGCAGGAGGGTGACCGAAAGATTGCGGTATATGACCTGGGCGGGGGCACATTCGACATCTCGATCATTGAGATCGCCGAAGTCGAAGGCGAACACCAGTTCGAGGTTCTCTCGACCAACGGCGACACCTTCCTCGGAGGCGAGGATTTCGACCAACGCGTGATCGACTATCTGTGCGATGAATTCAAGAAGGACCAGGGGCTGGACCTCAGGAACGACGTCCTCGCCCTGCAGCGGCTGAAAGAGGCCGCCGAAAAGGCGAAGATCGAGCTTTCCTCCAGCCAGCAGACAGAGATCAATCTGCCCTATATCACGGCAGACAAGAGCGGACCGAAGCACCTCACGATCAAGATCACGCGCGCCAAGTTTGAAAGCCTGGTAGAGGATCTCATCGAGAAGACGGTGGAGCCCTGCCGCATCGCCCTCAAGGACGCAGGACTGAAGGTATCCGAGATCGAGGACGTGATCCTTGTGGGCGGAATGACGCGCATGCCCAAAGTCCAGGAGACCGTAAAGGATTTTTTCGGCAAGGAACCGCGCAAGGACGTCAATCCCGACGAGGCGGTCGCGGTCGGCGCCGGGATCCAGGGCGGCGTGCTGAAGGGCGACGTCAAGGACGTGCTGCTTCTGGACGTGACCCCACTATCGCTCGGCATCGAGACCCTGGGCGGGGTCTTCACCAAGCTCATCCAGAAGAACACAACCATCCCGACCAAGGCCCAACAGGTATTCTCGACCGCCGACGACAACCAGTCAGCGGTGACTATCCACGTTCTGCAGGGTGAACGCGATATCGCCTCGGGCAACAAGAGCCTCGGCCAGTTCAACCTCGAGGGAATCCCGCCGGCTCCGCGCGGCATGCCGCAGATCGAGGTGACCTTTGATATCGACGCGAACGGGATTCTGCACGTGTCGGCGAAGGACAAAGCTACCGGCAAGGAAAACACGATCACCATCAAGGCGAGCTCGGGCCTGAGCGAGGCTGAGATCCAGCGCATGGAAAAGGACGCCGAAGCGCACGCCGAAGAAGACAAGAAGCAGCTCGAGACCGTCACGTCGCGCAACCAACTCGACGGGCTCGTTCACTCGGTGAAGAAATCCCTGAAGGATTACGGCGACAAGCTCGGAGGCGAGGAAAGATCCAAGATCGAGGCCGCGCTCAAGGATGCGGAACAGGCGCTCAAATCCGACGACAAGGCGGCGATGGACGCCAAGGCCCAGACTCTCGCCGAAGCCGCTCAAAAACTCGGCGAAAAGGTATACGCGGAAGCGCAACAGCAGGCGCAAGGCGCGCAGACCGCAGACACTGCTTCCAAGGCATCGAAACAGGCAGATGATGCCAACGTGGTCGACGCCGAATTCACCGAAGTCAAAGACAAGAAAGCTTAAGCGCGGCCCGGAAGGCGAACCGCGCTTAACCCGCCGAGTTGGACCGACTCGCAAGCGAGCGGTTCGACTCGGCCTCTTGCGTGCAAGGAACCAGCCGGAAAATGGCAAAGCGTGATTACTACGAAGTGCTGGGTGTCAATCGCGACGCCGACGAGGAAGCCATAAAAAAGGCCTACCGGCGGCTCGCCATGAAGCACCACCCGGATCGCAACCCGGACAATCCCAAGGCTGAGGAACTCTTCAAGGAAGCCAAACGGGCCTACGAAGTTCTCACCGACGCGGAGAAGCGTGCGGCATATGATCGCTATGGTCACGCCGGGGTCGACGCTTCTCACGCAGGCATGGCGGGGGCCGGGTTCTCGAGCTTTGCTGATGCATTCGGGGATATTTTCGGGGACATTTTCAACCAGGCGCGCGGCGGCCGTTCCTCGGTGTATCGAGGAGCGGACTTGCGCTACAACCTCGATATCACACTGGAGCAAGCGGCTCACGGCACCGAAACCAGGATCCGCATCCCCACGCACGAAGACTGCATAACCTGCAAGGGCACGGGCGCGAAGCCCGGCACCAAGCCTCGAACCTGCCCGACCTGCGAGGGGCAGGGCCAAGTGCGAATGCAGCAAGGTTTTTTCTCCATCCAGCAGACATGCCCAAAATGTCACGGGAACGGCAAGCTCATTTCCGATCCCTGCCCAACCTGCCATGGCACCGCCCGGGTAAAAAAGCAAAAGACGCTCTCTGTGAAGATCCCCGCGGGGGTCGACAACGGCGATCGAATCCGGCTGTCCGGTGAAGGTGAACCCGGGGTGAATGGTGGACCCCCGGGCGATCTTTACGTCCAGATGCAGGTCAAGCCGCACCCCGTATTCCAGCGCGACCACGACGACCTGCATTGCGAAATGCCGGTCAGCTTCGCGACGGCGGCGCTCGGGGGGGACATCGAGATTCCTACGCTCGACGGTTCGGCCAAGATCCACATTCCCGCGGAATCCCAATCGGGCAACATCTTCCGGCTTCGTGGAAAGGGCATTCGCGGAGTGCGCAGCCGCCACCAGGGTGACTTGCTGTGCCATGTCGTCGTGGAAACCCCAGTAAAGCTGACCGAGCGCCAGCGTGAGTTGCTGCGCGAGTTCGAGGCGATCAGCCAGAAAGACAGCAGCCGCCACAACCCACGGGCCAAGTCGTGGATGGACAAAGTGAAGGAATTCTTTGCCCAGTAGCAGGGAGTTCTGCCCAACGCGCTGAGAGCCGACAGAAGGCGGAATCCTGCCCGGATAGCGCAGAGATCATTTCCTGATCAAGGAGTTACAGTCCACTATTGGGCTCGGCCCCGAGGGAATCCTCGCCTCGCAGGGGCAGGCGGGCGGCATTGGAGTCACCGGCGTAAAGGCAGACCGGGGTCCTCTCCTGGCCCCGGGCTTGCTTCTTATCGGGTTGGCCCGGCGCGCAAGGGTAAGCAGTTGATCTAGAATCGCGGGGGACTACAGGCGTTCGTACAAAGCTCCAAGGCGTGCGGCGGGTTCTAGGGTAATCCGTTGCCGTCCCAACAAGGGAGCGTTACACGCTACAGCAACAGACGCGGGCAGGCGGGACACGCGAAAACGAGGAGAGAAGCTATGACGAAAACCGAGGTTGCAGCGGTTGCTTTCGGACTGTTTGTCTACGCGCTCGCGCCGAATCTCGCACACGCGCAAGGGGTAACCAAGACAACTATCCTCATCGGCCAATCGGGTCCGCTTTCCGGCGCCAACAAGGAATTCGGGGAGGACATCCGTGACGGCGTGCTCGCCTACTTCAGCAAGGTCAATGCCGCTGGAGGGGTGCACGGCAGAAAGCTCCAGCTGATTACGCTGGACGACGCCAACGCCGCCAAGCAAGCCGGTGAAAACGGCAGAATACTCATCGAGCAGCGAGGCGTCCTCGCGCTATTCGGCTATGCGAGCGCCACCCTCAGCCTGCCCGCGCTGCCGTTTGTGGAGAAGAACAAGGTGCCCTTTGTCGGTCCTTTTACAGGCGCGGAGCCCATGCGCAAATTCAACCAATACGTCTATAACATCCGGGCAAGTTACGCGGACGAGCTGGAGCAGATCGTAGAGTTCTACACTTCGACGGGAATGAAGAAATTCTCGATTCTTCACTACGACGATGCCATAGGAAAGGAGAACCTGGGCGCGGTCGAGACTGCACTCACCAAGCGGGGATTGAAGCCCGTCTCGATCTCTGCGGTCAAGCGCAACCAGACGGACCTTGGCGACACCGTATCGAACATGGTCAAGGCAAGCCCCGACGTGGTGATCGCGACAACGCTGTACCGGACTACCGCAGACTACATCAAGCAATCCCGAAAGGTCGGATCCGGAGCGCAGTTCGCCAGCACGTCGTTCGTCGGCGCCAGCGCCCTGGCCGCCGACCTTGGCCCGCAGGGCACCGGCGTTGTGGTAGCTCAGGTCGTGCCTCCCTACTCCAAGTCCTCAATCGAGGTAGTCAAGGAATACCAGGGCGCGATCGAAAAGCAGCTTGGCAAGAAGGACTATTCCTTCACCTCGCTGGAAGCGTACATCGGCGCCAAAGTTCTGGTCGAAGGGATTCGCCGCGCCGGGACCAAGCTGACCCGCGAGAGCCTTCTGAAGGCGCTCGATACCATCCAGCGCTTCGACGTCGGCGGGTACGTCGTGGATTTCAGCCCGACGAACCACAACGGATCAAGGTTCGTGGAGCTCACGGCAATCAGCAAGGCGGGCAGGTTCGCGTACTAGAGACTTGTCGCGTTCTCGGGCCGGCGGCGCAGCGCAATGCCGCCGGCGGCGGCAGGATGGCCTCATTGGCGACGCCAGGTGGTGCCCTGCGGGCCGTCCTCTAGGACGATCCCCTTGACAAGCAGATCGTCTCGAATCTCGTCGGCTCGCCGATAGTTCCGCGCACGACGCGCCTCGTCGCGCTCGGCGATCAGGCGGTCGATCCGCAGGTCGGTCTCGCCCCCGCTACTCGGGGCGGCTCGCAAGAACGTATCGCTTTCGCGTTCGAGCAGTCCCAGCACCGCGCCAAGGGCGCGGAGCTGCCGCGCGAGTTTCGCGGTGCGGGCGCGATTGGCTGCATTGGCGAGCTCGAAGAGCACGGCGACGGCTTCCGGGGTATTGAAGTCGTCGTCCATCGCTTGGCGGAAACGGCGGCCGTGGACCTCGTCCCAATCGGGCTGCCCCCCGTCCAAGGGCACGCCCTTCAGCGAGGTGTAGAGCCTCGCCAGTCCCTGGCGGGCGTCTTCCAGATGCTCATCGGAATAGTTGAGGGGACTGCGGTAATGCGCGCGCACGACGAAGAAACGAACGGTTTCCGGGTGATGTCGGCTCAGGAGCTCGCGTATCGTTGCGACATTTCCGGTCGACTTCGACATCTTCTGATCCCGCAGGCGCACAAAGCCGTTGTGCATCCAATATTTCACGAATGGCCGACCATCACCCTCGTCCCGCGCTCCTTCTGACTGCGCAATTTCGTTCTCGTGATGCGGGAATTGCAGGTCCTGTCCTCCGCCGTGAATGTCGAGATGCGCGCCAAGCAGTTTGGTGCTCATGGCCGAGCACTCGATATGCCAACCCGGGCGGCCGCGACCCCAGGGAGATTGCCAGAAAGGTTCTCCCTCCTTCGCGTGCTTCCAAAGGACGAAATCGAGAGGATCCTGTTTGTAGGGATCGACCTCGACGCGCTCGCCGGCCCGCAAGTCTTCAAGCGACTTGCCGGAGAGCTTGCCGTAGCCGGCGAATTTTCTTACGGAGAAATTGACGTCTCCCCCTGCCGCCCTATAAGCGAGCCCGCGCTTCTCCAGCTTGCCGATCATTTCCAGCATATCGGCCACATGTCCGGTGGCCCGGGGCTCGAGGTCCGGTTTCTGGACACCCAGCGCCGCGGCGTCTTCGTCCATGTAGCGGATGAAACGATCCGTCAGATCGGCGGTGGACTCGCCGTTTTCCGCGGCCCTGTGGATGATCTTGTCGTCGATATCGGTGATGTTGCGCGCGTACGTAAGCCGATAACCGCTCGCGCGTAGCCAACGCTGCACGACATCGAACGCGATCAAGACGCGCGCATGCCCGAGGTGGCAAAAGTCGTACACGGTCATCCCGCAGACGTACATGCGCACGCGGGGTGGTTCAAGCGGGATGAAAGGCTCGGTCGTGCGCGTCAGGGTATTGTAGATTTTCAGCATAGCCTTTGGTCCCCTTGGCAGCCGCTTGGGCCTGCCCTGCAGGGGAGATGTTCACGCGCGTTGAACGTCACCAGATCAGGCGCCGACCCTTGGCTGCCGGAAGCAAGGTCGGCGATGTCGAAGAAGTTCCCGCAAGGGGCTGATTATCGTGGACTTCGCGAGCTTCTTTGCTAGAATGCTGCATGAGTTTCTCGCGCAAAAAGTATAGCACAGTGACTCTCGCCACCCGCTCAGTTGTGCGGTTTGCCAGGATTGCGGCCCTCCTGGCTCTCCTGTCCTCTGCACACTTCGCGTGGGGAAAGGATCCCCGCGTCGAAATCACCACCACCATGGGTAGTTTCGTCCTTGAACTCTATCCGGGGATAGCTCCCAAGACCGTGGCGAATTTCCTGCGCTACGCGCAGGACGGCTTCTACAACGGCACGATCTTCCACCGAGTAATCGATGGATTCATGATCCAGGGCGGCGGCTTCGATCCGAACATGCGGCAGAAAGCAACCCGCGCCCCGATCGAGAACGAGGCGGGAATCGCGATGAAGGCCGGCTTGACGAACGAGCTCGGGACAATCGCCATGGCCCGCACCCCCAACCCGCACTCCGCGACGGCCCAATTTTTCATCAACGTGAAGGACAACGGCTTCCTCGACTACCGTGAATCGTCTCCACAGGGATACGGATATGCGGTCTTCGGGCGCGTGGTCGAAGGGATGGATACCGTAATGCGGATCTCCAAGGTCCCGACCGCGACGATCGGAGCCTATCAGAACGTGCCTCAGAGCGCGGTAACGATCGAATCAGTCGCGATGAAACCGGCAAAGTAGCGGGAAACCCATGGTCAGGCTTCACACGAATTTCGGAATCGTCGATCTCGAGCTCGACCCTGCTCGTGCTCCGGAAACAGTGAAAAATTTCCTCGCATACGTGGAATCCGGGTTTTACGCCAATACGCTGTTTCACCGCGTCATCGACGGCTTCATGATCCAGGGAGGCGGATTCGAGCCCGGTATGCGCCAAAAATCGAACCGAGGTCCCGTAAAGAACGAAGCCGACAACGGCCTCAGGAACGAACAGTACTCGATTGCCATGGCCCGTACTTCCGATCCCCATTCCGCTTCCAGCCAGTTTTTCATCAACGTGAAGAACAATGCCTTCCTCGACTACACTGCACCGAATGCCCAGGGCTGGGGCTATTGCGTGTTCGGCAAGGTCGTCGGCGGCAGGGATACGGTCGACAAGATCAGGCAAGCAAAGACCGGCAAGCGCGGCTTCCATAGCGACGTTCCGCTCGAAGACGTTATCATCCAGCGGGCAGAAGTGATCTAGAATTCCTTGCCTGTCTTTTTCATCTCTGATCTGCATCTGTGCTCGTGGCGGCCGGAGATCAATCGGATTTTCTTCGAGTTCCTGCGCGGACCCGCGCGCGAAGCGCAGGCCTTGTACATTCTCGGCGATCTGTTCGAGTACTGGGCAGGGGATGACGACCGGGATGACCCGTTCAACGCCTCTGTGCTCAAGGCGCTGGCTGGCTTCTCGCTCGGTGGCCCTGCCCTGTATTTCATGCATGGGAATCGGGACTTTCTAATCGGCGATCACTCCGCCGGGGCATGCAACGCCCGTCTGATTGCAGACCCTCACGCCCTGGATCTCTATGGGACACCGACGCTGCTAATGCACGGCGACACCTTGTGCACGGACGACAGCGACTATCAGCGGTTTCGCGCCGAAGTGCGCTCTCCCGAGTGGCAGAAGCGCTTCCTCGCCCAGCCGCTGCCACAGCGCAAGGAGCAAATCGAGTCCGCCCGCCGCGCGAGCGAGTCCGAAAAGCAGCTCAAAGCGCCTGAGATCATGGACGTCAACAATGAAGCAGTTGAAACGGTATTGCGGAAGCACGGCTACCCGCGCCTGATCCACGGTCATACTCACCGCCCCGCACGCCACGAGCATAGCGTGGACGGCAAGGTTTGCGAGCGCTGGGTGCTTGCGGCCTGGTATCAGGCTGGGAGCTTCCTGCGCTGTGACCAGAGCGGCTGCACCTCGGTGCAGCTGTGACTCTCACAGCGCCAGCCCGCGCTCCAAATCGGCAAGGATGTCCCGAACGGATTCCAGCCCGACAGCGACGCGCACCAAGCCTTCGGTGATGCCTGCCCTGGCTCGCGCTTGATCTGAAATGCGGCCGTGCGTCGTCGTAGCCGGGTGGGTGATCGTTGTCTTCGTGTCGCCGAGATTGGCCGTTATCGAGATCATTCGAGTCGAGTCGATTACACGCCACGCCCGCTCGCGCCCTCCCTTCACTTCGAAGGACACAACCGCTCCTCCCGATCGCTGCTGCTTGCGCGCAAGCTGGTACTGAGGATGCGAAGGCAGGCCGGGATAGTGCACCTTCGCCACGCTAGGATGCTTCTCCAGCCAGGCAGCGAGCTCCATTGCGCTTCGAGACTGCGCTTCCATCCTGATTCCCAGTGTTTCCATTCCTTTCAGCAACACCCAGGCGTTGAACGGAGACAAACTGGGACCGGCCGTGCGAAGAAAACTGAACACTCCATCCATTACAAGCTCACGCCTGCCCAGAACGGCGCCGCCAAGAACCCTTCCCTGTCCGTCGAGATACTTGGTCGCCGAATGAACCACGAGGTCGGCGCCGAGATCGATCGGGCGCTGGAGTGCGGGGGTGCAGAAGCAATTGTCCACCACGAGCAGCGCACCCGCGCCATGGGCCAGGCGCGCAAGCGCCCCTATGTCGAACACCTCGGTCAGCGGATTGGAAGGAGTCTCCAGATAGAGCACGCGCGTGCCAGGCCGAAGCGCGGACTTCCACGCCACGACATCGGTTCCGTCCACGAAGGTCGTTTCGATTCCGAACTTCAAGAGAATATTGTTGAGCAGCTGGACCGTCGCGCCGAAGACACCCGACGAGGACACCACATGGTCCCCCGACTTGAGGAGCGCCATGAAAGTGGCGAGGATTGCAGACATGCCCGAGGCCGTAGCGACGCACGCTTCTGCGCCCTCCAGTGCCGCCAACCGCTCCTGGAAAGCCGTGACAGTGGGATTGGTGAAACGCGAGTAGATATTGCCGGGCTCGTTGCCCTGAAATCGCGCGGCCGCCTGCGCGGCACTCTCGAACACGAAGCTCGACGTGAGATACAACGCCTCCGAGTGCTCGTTGAACTGGCTGCGCGTTATCCCCGCGCGGACCGCAAGCGTCTCAATGTCGTAGTTTTGTATCATCGTTCGACCCCAAAAACAAAAGACCCGTCCAGCTTTCGCTAAGACGGGCCTTGACCACGCTTTAGCCGTATTTGTTAGGCGCCCGCAAGCTGTTGATCAAATCGGCGCAGACGGCAAATTACTACTTCGGCTCGCGGAAGTCAATTCCCAGAACACTTCCTGCTAGGCAGCATTCAAATCGAGCTGGTTGATCTCCGCCGGCTCTCCATCGTCCTGGCGACCTGCATCGCGCTGCCGCTCCACCGAAGCAAGATATTCAACTGTTACATCGCCGGTGATGTACACCCCGTCAAAACACGAAGTCTCGAACTGCGTGAGCTTCGGATTCACGGCCCGGACCGAAGCTTTCAGCGCTTCGAGGTCCTGATAGATAACCGCATCGGCACCGATCTCCCGTGCGACCTGCTCCTCGTTGCGTCCTGTCGCGATGAGCTCGGAACGCGTCGGCATGTCGATACCGTAGACGTTGGGAAACCGGACCGGGGGCGCAGCCGACGCGAAAAACACTTTGCTTGCTCCGGCTTCACGGGCCATCTGCACGATTTCACGGCTGGTCGTTCCGCGCACGATTGAATCGTCGACGATGAGCACGTTCTTTCCCTTGAACTCCATGCCGACAACGCTGAGTTTTTGTCGCACCGATTTCTTGCGAATCGTCTGACCGGGCATGATGAAGGTGCGGCCGACATAGCGATTGCGGATGAAGCCTTCGCGATACGTCAACCCCAATCCGCGCGCAAGCTCAAGCGCGCTCGGCCGGCTGGTGTCGGGAACCGGAATCACCACATCGATGTCGAGCTTCGGCACTGCCCGCCTGATTTTCTCGGCAAGATGCCGCCCCATGTGCAATCTGCTCTCGTAAACGGAGACGCCGTCGATGACAGAGTCCGGCCGAGCAAGATAGACGTACTCGAAGATACAGGGAGCAAGCACGGGTTTTTCAGCGCACTGGCGGCTGTGGAACGACCCGCCTTCGGCGACGAAGATCGCCTCCCCCGGCTTTACATCGCGCACGAGATCAAAACCGAAAGCCGTGAGCGCAACGCTCTCGGAGGCGATGAGAAATTCAGGTCCATCGCTGGTCTCGTTGCGTCCGAATACGAGGGGGCGTATGCCAAACGGATCGCGGAACGCAAGCAGGCCGTAGCCCGCGATCAACGCCACCACGGCATAGGCGCCGCGGCAACGCCGGTGAACGTTGGAGACTGCGGTAAAAATCGTGTCCGGGTCGAGCCTCTGGCCCTTTGCCGCAAGCTCGAGCTCGTGCGCCAGAACGTTCAGCAGGACCTCCGAATCTGAATTCGTGTTGATGTGGCGGAGATCCTGGCGAAACATCTCCTGCTTGAGCGCTTCAGAATTGGTCAGGTTGCCGTTGTGGCCGAGGACGATGCCGAACGGAGAATTGACATAGAAGGGCTGAGCTTCACCTGCATTGAAAGCCGATCCGGCCGTAGGATAGCGGCAGTGCGCAATGCCGGCGCCTCCGGAAAGCTGGCGCATGTTGCGCGTGCGGAAGACATCGCGCACCATGCCGGGCCCCTTGTGCATGTGGAACGTCTTGTGTTCCGAGGTGACGATACCCGCCGCGTCCTGACCCCGGTGCTGCAGCAACAGCAATCCGTCATAAAGGAGCTGGTTCACCTGCGTTTTCGCTACCACTCCCAGGATGCCGCACATTTCCGCTGCCTTTCCTTTCCCTTGACTAGCGGTATTTCAGACGCTGCGCAAACCCTTCAGGCATCAAGGGACGCAGAGCGAGGGCCGCACTTTCGAATGGCCCGGAGAGAACCGCATCGCGCCAAAAGGGCTCGCGGGGTAGCGGCGTCAGACCGGCGACGAGTACAACGACAAGAACGATGATGAGCCCTCTTGCCAGTCCGAATATCGCCCCGAGGGCTCGATCCGCCGGCGCGAGGCCGGAGGCTCGCACCGCGGAGGAAAGAACCAGACCGACGATCCAGCTGACCGCCAGCACGGCGATGAAGACCAGGAGAAAAGCGATGAGCGCGCCGAGCGTCGGACTCAGGCTTTGGGGCAACAACCCCGCGACCTTGCCGCCGAAAAGAGTCGCAAGGACGAAACCCCCGACCCAGCCGCCCAGCGAAATCATCTCGCGGACCAAACCGTGGAACAGGCTGATCACGACCGACACGCCGAGCACAATGAAGACCCCGAAGTCGAACCAAGTCATCGTTTTGCCACCTGACCTACGGCGAGCCCGGCTGATCGGAGAGTCTCACGCGCCTTTTCCGCCGCCTCCTTGCTCGCGAACGGGCCGGCCCGGACTCTGGTCTGCTCACCCTGCGGACTCTTCAGCTTTTCAGTATAGCTGCCAACGCCTGCAGCGGTCGCCTTGTCCTGCACGTGTCTCGCGTTGTCGGGACTTACGAAAGCCCCCAGCGGAATATAGTAGGCCATGTTGTTCAGCAGCGCCTGCGCGCGGCGTGCCTCGGCGAGCCGTGTCTTCTGGGTCTCCTTTGCCGCCGGCTTTGCGCCATCCCGGGTCGCAGGGGGCGTTCGCGCAGCCGGCGTTGCCGGTCGGGACTCCGGCTGGCCTGCCTTGGGTCCTCCTTCCGGAGAGGAAGCCGGCTCGCTCTTCGTCGAAGGCACCGCCGGCGCTGTAAGCGGCGGGGCGACCGGGGTCTTGAAGGGGCCGGCGTTCTGACTGGGAATTTGCACTGTCAGGGTCTGGGTGGTTGGCCTTTGCTCCTGGTCCAGCACCAGCGGCAGGACTACCACGACGAACACGACCAGCGCGATCGCGCCGACTAGCCGTCGACGCGCGCGGCGCCGAAACAGAATCGCATCCGGACTGTCTGCCAATCAGAAACCCCAATATGTGCAGCTCTAGGCCGGCCACCAAAGACCACACGCTGAAAACTGCAACGCGGCTGATCCCAGCGTGGTTCCAGAAAGACCCGACTGAACGTCCTCAGGACTTCTGCCGGGCCCGACGATTCGCAAGCTTGGCGGCATTGATCACGGCCATGACCTCAGCTACCGTGTGAAACGAGCCGAACACAACAATTCTATCATTTTCGCCCGCGCGTTTCCTCGCGGCGGCGTAGGCTCCTCGAGGAGAATCGAAGCGCGCTACTTCCGCGGCGGCATCCGCGCCGGATATCGCCTCGGCAAGCATGCTGGCGCTCGCGCCCCGCGCAACCGACAGGTCAGTCACGAACCAAGCCGAGATTCTCTCCTTCAGCGCCCGGCAGACTCCCGCAACGTCCTTGTCCTTCAGCATGCCGAGCACAGCGTAGGTATGCTCATAGAATCCCATTTCGCCAAGATTGTCCGCGAGGATCGCAGCCGCCTGGGGATTATGCGCAACATCCAGAATCACAGCCGGGCGACCCGGCAGCACCTGGAACCGCCCGGGAAGCTCGACCTGCGCCAGGCCATTGCGAATGTCCTGCATCGCCACGGGGAGCTTCGCGCGCAGCGAATCCAATGCGGCGAGTGCCGTGCAAGCGTTGACGATCTGGTGCGCCCCCCGTAGGGACGGATAAGCCAGGCCGCCCCGGCGGCCGCCCGGCCCCCAGAATACCCATTGGTTTCGCTCGGCCTGGTACCCGAAGTCCCGGCCAATCAACTGCAAGGCTGCGTCCACCTTGTTCGCCCGCTCGAGCACGCTCCCAGGCGGGTCGGGGTCGGCAACAATCGCGGGTTTGCCTCTGCGAAAGATTCCCGCCTTCTCTGCACCGATTGCCTCGCGCGTATTACCCAGATAGTCGGTGTGGTCGATGGCAACGCCGGTCAGGATCGCGCAATCACAGTCGAACACGTTGACCGCATCGAGCCGCCCTCCCAGCCCCACTTCGAGTATCACGGCGTCGAGGGATCTCTCCGCGAAGATACGCCAGGCCGCCAAGGTTCCGAATTCGAAATAGGTCAGAGTGGTGTGGCTGCGGGCTGCCTCCACAGACTCGAATGCCGCGCACAATTCCGAATCCCTCGCGAATTCCCCATCGATCCTGACGCGCTCGTTGTAGCGCAGCAAGTGGGGCGACGTGTACAGCCCGACGCGATAGCCTGCCGCGAGCAGAATCGCTTCCAGCATCGCGCAGGTCGAGCCTTTCCCGTTAGTCCCCGCAACGGTGAAAATCGTTGCCCGGCTTGAAACATGCATTGCCTCCTGAACACTGGCCACGCGGTCCAAGCCGAGCTGGATCGCTTTTGGGTGAACGCGCTCGATGTACTCGAGCCATTCCGCGAGACTCCGGGTCGGCACGACGCTCGGCGGAAGCCTATTTTGCAGGCGGAGGCTGCCGTTGCAGGAGCGCGATAAGCTCTGCGAGTTTGTCCCGCAGCTGGCGCCTGTCGACAATCATGTCGACCGCGCCTTTCTCAACCAGGAATTCGGCGCGCTGGAATCCCTCTGGGAGCTTTTCACGCACCGTCTGCTCGATGACCCGTGGACCGGCGAAGCCAATCAACGCGCGCGGCTCGGCGATCACCACGTCACCCAGCAGTGCGAAGCTCGCCGACACCCCGCCCATGGTCGGGTCCGAGAGAACCGAGATGAACGGCAATCTGCGCGCAGCCAGCTGCGTCAGGGCCGCGGTGGTCTTGGCCATCTGCATCAGCGAAAGGAGGCCTTCCTGCATGCGCGCGCCACCGGTCGCGGTAACGCATACCAGAGGCAGATTCTGGTCGAGGCAGGCGTGAACTCCGCGCACGAAGCGTTCGCCCACAACCGAACCCATCGAGCCTCCCATGAACTCGAACTCGAACGCTGCGACGACGAGTGGGATATTCTTTATCGCCCCCTGCATCACGATGAGCGCATCTGATTCGCCGGTATCCTCTTCCGCTTCTACCAGCCGGTCCGTGTATCGTTTGTCGTCCTTGAATTTCAGGCTGTCTACGGGGACGATCTCTGCGCCAATCTCGAAACGCCCTTCCGGGTCGAGCAGCTGTTCGAGCCGCGCGCGTGCTCCGATTCGGTTGTGAAAGCCGCACTTCGGACAGACATTGATGTTCTTTTCCAGGTCCGCTGTGTACAGCACGGCGTTGCACGAAGGGCACTTGCTCCACAGGCCCTCAGGCACGTTTTTCTTCGTGCTGGTCCCGCTGCGGTTGATCTTTGGAGGAAGCAGTTTCTGTAGCCAGCTCACGGTGCCACCTCAGGTATCCATTGCCCGGCGCACACCCCGCAGAAATGCGCCGACCTTCTCCGGTGCTTCCATGGGAGCGGCTCCCTCCATCTCCTGAATCACGCGCGTCCCGATGATCGCCGCGTCCGCGAAGCCGCAAATCGCCTTCGCGGTGGCGCCATCCCGAATTCCAAAGCCGACTCCCACGGGCAGATCGGTTTCGCGCCGTATCCGGCTCACATTGGCCGCCACGTCCGCAAGGTCAAGATGGCTCGCCCCGGTGATTCCTTTCAACGACACGTAGTAGAGGTAGCCGCTTGCCTGTCGGGCAATGCGGGTCATCCGCTTTCCCGTGGAGGTCGGGGCGAGCAGGAAGATCATGTCCATGCCGGCTGCTCGCACGAGCTCGGCAAACTCCTTGGACTCCTCCGGCGGATAGTCGACAACGATCACGCCGTCCACGCCGGACTCCTTTGCGGCACGGGCGAACTGCGCCGGCCCCATCGCCTAGATCGGATTGGCGTAGCCCATGAGTACCACGGGCGTTGCGGCGTCGTCGCGCCTGAACTCCGCCACCATGCGAAACACCTGGGGCAATCCCACTCCCTTCCTGAGCGCCCGCTCCCCGGATCGCTGGATGACCGGCCCGTCCGCCATCGGGTCGGAGAACGGGACGCCGAGCTCGATCACGTCGGCCCCGGCCTCGACCATTGCGCGCATCACCGGCACCGTCACCGACGGATCAGGATCTCCGGCCGTGACATACGGAATGAGGGCCTTCCTGCCTGCCTGCCGCAGGCGCTGAAAGGTAGCCTGTATCCGGGACATCTTCAGCCGGCTGTTGCCGTGTCCACGATCCCGAGGGCACGCGTGTCTGCCGGACGCATCCAACGCGCCGCCCGCCGCCCCGCAATCGCGAAATAGTCGCGGTTGACCTCAAAGCCGACGATACGCCTCCCGTGCTTGAGGGCTGCGACCGCGGTGGTGCCGCTTCCCATGAACGGATCGAGCACGAGTCCGTCCCGGGGACAGCTTGCGAGAACCATGCGTTCGACGATCTCGAGGGGCTTCTGGGTCGGGTGATTCTCGCGCTCCGGATCCTGCCGGTGCAGGCGTGTGACGCTCCACACGTCCTTGGGGTTATAACCGACCTCAAGCCATTTCTTGCCCACGAAAAGTGCGCGGGTGCGCGCGCGCTTGGTTTCGGCGTCGTAGGGAATGCGCACCGCGTCGACGTCAAAGAAATAGTCCTTGGAGCGCACGAACAGGCCGATGTTGTCGTGCACGGAGGAGAACTTTCGCGTGCTCCCGCCCATGCTCGGCACTTTTCGGTCCCAGATGATCTCGTTCACCATCGCAAGACGCGCCTTCAGATAGCTGAATACCTCCGGACTGTGTTGCCAGGTGAGAAAGACGTACATGCTGCCGCTGGATTTGAGTTTGGGAACTGCGGCATCGATCCAGCGGCGGCTGAAGGCGAGGTAAGCCTCCCCGGTCAGGCGGTCCGAGTCGTTGCCGTAGTCCTTCCCCAGGCCGTAAGGCGGATCGGCGACGATCAGGTCGACGCTCTCGTCGGAGACGCGCTCGACGCCGTGGAAAAAGTCCTCGTTCAGCAGCCTTGCGCGGGCGCCGCTCAAAACTGGATCCCCGATTTTTCCGCGACGGTCTGCATGTCCTTGTCGCCGCGTCCGGAGAGGTTCACGAGCAGGATCTTTTCCTGTGAAAGCTCCGGCGCAAGTTTCGCGGCGTGGGCAAGGGCATGCGCGGACTCGAGGGCCGGAATGATCCCTTCGTATCGGCAAAGATCGTGGAATGCCGCAAGCGCCGCGGTATCATCGACGGTGACGTATTCTGCGCGACCGGTGTCCTTGAGCCAAGCGTGTTCGGGTCCGACCCCCGGATAATCCAGACCCGCGGAGATCGAATGCGTATCCGCGATCTGGCCATGCTCGTCCTGCAGCAAGTAAGTGCGATTGCCGTGCAGTACGCCCGGCCTGCCCGCAACCAGGGAGGCGGCATGCTTCCCGCTGGCGATGCCGAAACCACCGGCCTCGACGCCGATCAATCTCACCGCGTCGTATGGAATATAGGGATAGAAGATACCCATCGCGTTGGAGCCGCCGCCGACACAGGCAATGACTGCATCCGGCTGGCGTCCGGCGATTTCCGGCATCTGCTCGATGCATTCGCGGCCGATCACCGACTGGAAATCCCGCACCATCATCGGATAGGGATGAGGCCCCGCAACTGTTCCGATGATGTAGAAGGTGTTGCTGACGTTGGTCACCCAATCACGCATCGCCTCGTTCAGCGCATCCTTCAGAGTCCTCGAGCCGGACTCCACAGGCACCACTGTCGCGCCGAGGAGTTTCATGCGATAGACGTTCTGCGTCTGGCGGGCGATGTCCTCGGAGCCCATGTACACCACGCATTCCATGCCGTAGCGTGCCGCGACGGTCGCAGCGGCAACGCCATGCATCCCGGCGCCCGTCTCCGCGATAACGCGCGGCTTGCCCATGCGCCGGGCGAGGAGCGCCTGGCCCATCGTATTGTTGATCTTGTGCGCGCCTGTGTGGTTGAGGTCCTCGCGCTTGATGTAGATTTGCGCCCCTCCCAGCCGCTCGGACAGTCGCCGCGCATGGTAGATCGGGCTGGGCCGGCCGACGTAGTGCTTCAGCTCGTACTCGAGCTCTTTGATGAATTCCGGGTCCCCGCGGCAACGTTCGTAGGCGCGCGTCAGTTCGTCCAGGGCGTGTACCAGTGTCTCGGCCACGAACGCGCCGCCGTACGGACCGAAGTGCCCGCGCGCGTCCGGAAGGTCATACATCTTCATGCTTCACTGCTCCGATGAACGCTGCGATCTTTGCCGCATCCTTGACACCTTTGGACATCTCGACCCCTGTCGAAACATCGACTGCATAGGGTCTCACTTGGCGAATTGCGCCGGAGACGTTGTCCGCTCTCAGACCGCCGGAAAGGACTATCGGCTTTCCCATGTTGTCGGGCACCACGCTCCAGTCGAATGCGCCGCCCGTTCCACCCCACAGATCACCGTGGAACGCGTCGAGCATCCACGCCTTGGCATCCATGTAAGGAGAAAGATATTTTATCAAATCCAGTCCGGGGCGAATTCGAGCCGCCTTGATATAGGGACGGGAAAAACTTGCGCAAAAATCTGGCGCCTCGTCGCCATGAAATTGCAGCAGAGCAACGCCGCACTCGCTAATTACTTCCTCGACCTCGTCGCGACGAGGATTGACGAATACCGCGACGGTCGCCACAAACGGGGGCATCTGCCTGGCAATATCGCGCGCTCGGGCGAGCGAGATGCAGCGTGGACTCGGGCCGTAGAATACCAGACCGATCGCATCGGCTCCATGAACGACGGCGTCACGAGCGTCTTCAAGGCGCGTGATGCCGCATATCTTGACCCGAGTTCTCATTGGGTTTCGCCAAACGGCAGTATGCGTGGAAATACGGGCAGGCCCCAGTGCTCCGGGTAGCAAACCTGCGAGAGATACAGGCCGGCTGCGGCAATCGTGGGGGCAGCCAGCCGGCGGTCCCGCGCGGCGATCAATTCGGCGATCCACTCCGGCGGATGTTCGCCTTTGCCGACATAGACGATGCAGCCCACGATGTTGCGCACCATGTGGTGCAGGAACGCATTCGCGGTGAAGTCGAAGAGCACGTAGGGTCCGCATGCGCGGACCTGCGCGCGTTCCACTATGCGCACCGGGCTTTTCGCCTGGCATTCGGCAGAGCGAAAGCTTGAAAAATCACGCTCCCCCGGCACGTACTCGGCCGCGCGCTGCATCCGCTTCAGGTTGAGCGGCACAGGAAACCAACCGACCAGATCGGCAAGCACCGCCGGCCGCACCGGGTGATTGTAGAGGACGTAGCGATAGCTTCGCGTGATCGCCGAATAGCGAGCATGGAATTCTTCAGCCACCGGCGAAGCCCATTCCACGGAAATTGCGCTCGGCAGAAAGGAATTCACGCCGCGTATCCAGGCGGACGCGGGACGTAGCGCCGTGGTGTCGAAATGGGCCACTTGGGCGACCGCGTGCACCCCGGCGTCAGTGCGTCCCGCCCCGGTCACATTGATCCGCTCACCGGCGATCTCCGAAAGTGCCCGCTCGAGATGATCCTGCACGGTGTTCCCGCTGGGCTGCGACTGCCAGCCGTTCAGTCCCGCTCCCCGATAGGCGATTCCGATCGCGATTCTCACGTTCGTCTTCCAAAAACAAAAATCGGCGCACGCGGCGCCGACTGTCCGGGGGCATTCCGGCAATGATCAGGCGATTCCCTGCAGCATCGTCTGAGCCCTCTGCTGTTGCGCCGCGTCCCCCTCCTTCATCACTTCCTTCAGCAGCTCGCGCGCGCCGTCCTTGTCGCCCATCTCCTCGTACGCCTTCGCGAGATCGAGCTTGGTGGCCACCTCCTGCCATCGCGCATCCGGTGCGGCGGTCGAACCATTTCCGCCTTCCGGCGCGCCGAGGTCCAGGCTTATCGAGCCCAGATCCACTGCAGGGGCCTTGGACGAACCGCCTGCTCCCGTGTCCACCGAAGGGGCAAGGTCGAAATCGATTCCGCCGATATCCGGCGCCGACGCCGGCGCGGCGGGCGTGGGAACAGCCTGGCCCGGCTTGTCTCCAACCGGCAAATCAAAGTCAATGCTGATCGCCGTTTCTGCCACTGGCTCGGCATGAGTCAACTCACTGGCGACGGCGGATCGGGTCGTGCCCAGGCCCAGATCGAAATCCAGCCCGGCCGGTGCCGTACCCGCCGATGTCCCGGCATCCAGATTGAAGTCAGGCGCGGGAGCCGCCCCGCCGGTGGCGGCTCCAATGTCGAAGTCGATGTTCAGCGGCGCTTCCCCCTGCGTCGTCGGCTCGGGTTCGGGAGCGCGAAACGCCTGGAATTGAGCAGTCTCGTTGAACGCCGGTGCAGCCGGCCCTCCCTTACCCCCGTAGAATGGATTGCTCGGATCGATCGACAGACCGAGGCTCGCGACCTTCGCCCATTCCGGGCCTTGGCCGCCCGTGGCTGCGTTGAGCTCCTTGGCAGCCGCCTCGAAGGCGTTTGTATCCTTGCGGTTGGCGTAGATCTCCAGCAGCTTCACCCGGATCGCCTGGCGACTGGAATCCTTTGCGAGCGCCTCCTTCAGAATCTCTTCGGCCTGGGCATCCCGGCCGTATGCCATGTATACGTCGGCTTCCGCAATCGGATCGATTTCTTCGGTTTCGACCTTGCCAATGCCTTCCTTGCTGAAGTCGCTCTGGAATGAGCTCGATCCGGTGTCGACGCTTCGGCCCCCGGCGGTTCCCAATACCGAATCCGCGTCCGAAGGCGAAACGCTCATCACGCTGCTCTCGAACTGCGTGGTGCGCTTCCTCCGCCACGCGTAGGCGGCATAACCCACCAGCAGGATTGCGGCGCCCCCGGCGCCCCCCAGCGCCATCGGGTTCCCCAGCAATTCATCGACGAAACTCGGCTCAGGCAAGGCCGGACCGGGTGCCGGCTTGGGTCCCGGGGCCTTCGCTGCGTTTTCAGGACCTTTCTTTGCTTCGGGCGCTTTTGCCGCTTCAGGAGCCTTGGCGGCCTCTGGTGCTCCGGCTGCGGGAGCAGCTGCGCCCTCGGGCGTCTTGGCGGCCTGCGCCGGCGCCTTCGCCACTTCCGCTGGTTTGGCAGCCTCTGGCGACTTGCCAGGCGCGGGAGGGGTCGTTTCTACCTTGGAGACTTCCGCTGGCTTCGGCGCTTCGCTTTTTGCCACCGGCGCAGCCTTTGCGGGCTCCACCGTTTTGGCGGCCGGGGCGGGTTTCGCTGGCTCCGGCTGCGCGGCCTTGGGCGCTGACTCGGCCTGCTTGGCGGCCTGTGCCTGCTGCTGCAACTGCGCTCCGCCCTGGCTCCGGATCTGCGCGAGCTTCTGCAGATCCTGCACATTTTTTTCCAGCAGGGCGATACGCTCGTTGGCTTCCTTCAATGCCCGCTCTTTCGCCGCCAAATCGTCGGCCGTTGCCGCAGCTGCCGCTTTCGCGCCGCGTTTGGCCTCATCCGCGCTGGAGAGGCGCAGCTGGTCCCTGGGTGCCTCCTTGGGTGGCGCCGCGGGCTTTTCTTCCTTTGGAGCGCCAATCTGGCCTGACACCTGACGGCCACCCGGCTGAGGGCCAGGCGCGGCCGCGACCGCGATGCCAAGGCGGCGTTTGTATTCGTTGAAGTCCGCGTACTGGGCGGAAACGATTCGCCGGGCATCCGCCGGGGCCACTGCGGCTGGCGCGTCCTTCTGGGGAAACTTCAGGATCTTGCCGGTGCGCAGGCGATTCATGTTATCGGCCACAAACGCGTCCTGATTTGCGCGAAACATCGCAACCAGCATCTGTTGCAGCGAAACACCTTCGATCTTGTTGCGCAGGACGATTTTCGAGAGCGTGTCCCCGCGCTTCACCTCGTAGCTGTCGACAACTTCGGGCTCCTCTATCAGTGCGGTGGTCGGAGCCGGGGCTGGGGGAGCCGATTCGGCTTGGACCGCCGCAGGAGTGGCCGCCGGCTCAGTCTGAGGCGCTTGCTTCTCGTCGCCCGGTTCTGCTTCCACGACTGCGATCGGTTCCTCGGGAGCCGGCGAAACGGCTTGTGCGGTCGGGCCCGGCTCTTCTGACTCGAGCTGCAACGTCGCAGGAGGAGGTTCCTGCGACCCTGGCACCGGCCCGGGCGTTTCGGGTACGGCGGGTATGGGCGGCGGCGCTGTTTCGGGTCCCTTGGGTGCGAGAACGGCCACCTGTGGCGCCTGGACGGCTCCGGGTGCCGAAAGAGCCGCGTACTCCGGTGGATCCAGAAGAAATGTGTATTCGCGAACCAGGCGGCCATTGGCCCAGTTCAGCTCAACGAGCATGTCGATAAACGGTTCGTTTATCGGCTGCGCCGAGGCGAGGGTCATGACGTACTTGCCTCCGGCACGACGCTCCACGGCAAATTTGACCGACAGCAGCGCCGGGTTCAATTCGATGCTGGCCTGGCGAAAAGCCTCGCTCGAGGCAAGCTTCGCGACGAGATTGTCAGCTTCGCCGCGTTGCAGGGAAACGACCTCGATTTCTGCCCTGAGCGGCTGCCCCAATGTCGATAACACCGACATCTTGCCGAGTCCGGCCGCGCAGGCGATCGACGGCAGCAGCGCAATCCCTGCTACCGCAACCGCCCAGACAGTTTTTGAGGCGAACTTCCCCACGTGCCACCCTGAAGAGCCAAGTGGAAACAAACTAAAATACCATCATGGCCTTAGCCTTGCAAGCTAAACTTTCACCTCACAAACTGCGTCAAGTGCCTCTTTTTGAAAAGAGTTTAGCCTATTTCCCGTAGGAAATCGCCCAGGAAGGACAGCCAAGCCCTATTGCTGCAAGAGAATGCGGAGCATCCTGCGCAATGGTTCAGCCGCCCCCCAAAGCAACTGGTCCCCGACGGTGAACGCGGCCAGATACGAGCTCCCAGGCTCCAGGGAGAGCTTGCGCAGACGCCCGAGGGGAATCTGAAGGGTACCGCTCACGGCAGCCGGGGTAAGCTCGCGCAGCGTTGCTTCACGCTGGTTCGGCACGACTCTTGCCCAGTCGTTCGCCTCTGCGAGCATTTGCACGATCTCATCGAGCGGAGCGTCGCGCCTGAGTTTCACGGTGAGCGCCTGGCTGTGGCAGCGCATGGAACCCACGCGCACGCAGATCCCGTCAATTGGAATCGGGTCTGCGCCTCGACCCAGTATCCTGTTGGCCTCGGCCTGCCCTTTCCACTCCTCGCGGCTTTGCCCGTTGCCGAGATCTCGATCGATCCAAGGCAGAAGGTTACCTGCGAGCGGGAAGCCGAACTGTTCAACAGGCAGGCGAGAATCGCCCAATGCCGAAGTCACGGTCCTGTCCAGGTCCAGGATCGAAGCCGCCGGATCTTCGACCAGCGACTGCCCGGCAGAATGCAGGAATCCCATTTGTTTCACCAGCTCACGCATGTGTTCGGCGCCGGCACCGGAGGCCGCCTGATACGTCATCGAGGTCATCCACTGGACCAGATCGGCCTTGAAGAGCCCGTGCATGGCCATGAGCATCAAACTCACCGTGCAATTGCCCCCGATGTAGTTGCGCACGCCCTTGGCCAACGCTGCCTCGATAACCCCCATATTGACCGGGTCGAGGATGATCACGGCCTCGTCGTGCATGCGAAGCGCGGACGCGGCGTCGATCCAAAAACCCTTCCATCCCGAACCGCGCAGCCGTGGGAACATCTCGTTCGTATAGTCCCCGCCCTGGCACGAGACGACGATGTCCATCGACGCGAGCTCCCTGACGTTCTTCGCGTCCTTCAGAGGCGCGGATTCCTTGCCGATGAACGGGCCCAAAGCACCGACCTGAGAAGTCGAGAAGAAGACAGGCTCGATGAGCGCGAAATCGCGCTCGGCGTGCATGCGCTGCATCAACACCGAACCTACCATCCCGCGCCAGCCCACCAGCCCGACTCGTCTCATCGTTTTCCCTGAAGTCTAGGCTTCTATGCTAACGCATGGACCCGCAAAAAGCTTGGCGTGCCTCAATAGAGCGCTGCCACGACCGCATCACCCATCTCCCGGGTCCCGATCTTCTGCGTTCCGGGCTGGGCGATGTCAGGCGTGCGGTATCCGCGAGAGAGAACCTTCCTCACGGCGGCTTCGATGCGCAATGCCGCCGCATCGTGATTGAGACTGAAGCGCAGCATCATCGCCGCCGAGAGGATCGCGGCCAGCGGATTGGCAAGATCCCTGCCCGCGATGTCGGGCGCGGACCCGTGAATGGGCTCGTACAGGCCCTTGCCTCTTTCGTCCAGGGACGCCGACGGCAACATCCCGATGGAGCCCGTCAGCATCGACGCTTCATCGGAAAGAATGTCGCCAAACATGTTTCCGGTAACGATCACGTCGAACTGCTTGGGCGCTCGGATGAGTTGCATTGCGGCGTTGTCCACGTACATGTGCGTGAGCGCCACCGAAGGGTATTCCCGGGCGACCTCAATCATGACTTCACGCCACAGTTGCGAGGTCTCAAGCACGTTAGCCTTGTCCACCGAGCAGAGTTTTCGGTTGCGCTTGAGGGCGGCCCGGAATCCCGCATGGGCGATGCGGCGAATCTCCGAATCGGTGTATCGCATGGTGTCGAAGCCTTCCCGCCCCCCTTGCGCCGATCGCCGCACTCCGCGCGGCTCCCCGAAGTAGATGTCGCCCGTGAGCTCGCGCAGGATGAGGATATCGAGTCCCGCGACGACCTCCGGCCTGACCGTAGAAGAGTCGGCGAGCTCCGGATAGACCGTCGCCGGGCGAAAATTGGCGAACAGGTTCAGCTCCTTGCGCAATCGCAGCAGCGCTTGCTCCGGACGCTTTGCCCGCGGCAGCGTGTCGTAGCGGGGACCCCCGACCGCGCCGAACAGCACGGCGTCTGCCCCTCGCGCAAGCTCGAGCGTCGCCGCGGGGAGCGGGTCTCCTGCCGCATCGTAGGCTGCACCCCCGACTGCGGCCTGCTCCACGTGCATCTCGACCCCTTCGCGCTTGAGGGCGGCCAAGACCTTGGCCGCCTCGGCGACCACCTCCGGGCCGATGCCGTCTCCGGGAAGGATCGCGATCTTCATGGCAGACAGGGGGTCGGGAATCTGAAGTCTCGCATCGGGGTCTCGGCACCAAAGCGGGCGGCACTGCTGCCCCCGGCCGCCGGGCTCCCCCTCAGTCGAACTGCCAAGGCTGCTCCGCGCGGCGCCTGTCCTCGAATGCGCGGATCTTGTCGGCGTGCCGCAAGGTGAGACCGATGTCGTCCAGCCCGTTCACAAGGCAATACTTGCGGAACGCATCGATCTCAAAATGCATGACCTTGGCGCTGTCGGGCGTCGTCACCGTCTGCTTCTCCAGATCGATAGTCAATCGAAATCCAGGGAACGCGGCAACGTCGTGAAACAAGCGGTCGACCTCTCCTTCGCCAAGGACGACCGGGAGCAGGCCGTTCTTGCAGCAATTGTTGAAGAATATATCCGCGTATGAGGGCGCGATGAGGGCGCGAAAGCCGTATTCGAGGAGCGCCCACGGTGCGTGCTCGCGCGAGCTGCCGCAGCCGAAATTCTTGCGGGCAAGCAATATCGCCGCGCCCCTGTACCGCGGCTGGTTGAGCACAAAGTCGGGATTGAGCGGGCGGCTGTGTTCGTCCCGCCCTTCCCCGCCGAGGTAGCGCCAGGCATCAAACAGGTTCGGCCCGAATCCCGAGCGCTGGATGGACCTCAGAAATCGCTGCGGGATGATCTGGTCGGTATCGACATTGGCGCGGTCGAGCGGCGCAACGAGGCCGTTTAGAACGGTGAATTTTTCCATGATCGAACGTCCCGGATGCACCCTAGTCTTGGCAGGTCATCTCCAACGGCGCACATCGACGAAGTGACCTGCAATCGCGGCGGCCGCGGCCATTTCAGGACTTACCAGATGGGTCCTGCCCCCCGCACCTTGGCGTCCTTCGAAATTCCGGTTCGATGTCGAAGCACAGCGCTCGCCGGGCTCGAGACGATCGGCGTTCATCCCGAGGCACATCGAGCAGCCCGGCTCGCGCCATTCGAAGCCCGCATCCCTGAAAACGCGGTCAAGACCCTCCGTTTCCGCCTGCGCCTTCACCAGCCCTGAACCCGGAACGACCATCGCCAGCTTGACGCTCGAAGCGACGTGCCTGCCGCGGACCATGGCCGCGGCTGCCCGCAAGTCCTCAACCCGGGAATTGGTGCACGAGCCGATGAAGACCTTGTCTATTCGGATATCGGTCACGGGCGTATTCGGTTCGAGGCCCATGTAAGCAAGTGCTCTCTCCATCCCCTCGCGCCGGCCTGCGTCCTTCTCCTTGTCTGGATCGGGGATGCGCTCGTCCACCGTGACCACCATCTCCGGAGAGGTCCCCCAGGTCACCTGGGGCTTGACGGTCCGGGCGTCGATGGTGACCTCTCGGTCGAATTTCGCTTCGAGGTCGCTTTTCAGGGTGCGCCAATGCTCGACTGCCCGATTCCAGAGTTCGCCGCGAGGGGCAAAAGGCCTGCCCTTGAGATACCCGATTGTCGCCTCGTCCACTGCGACCATCCCCGCACGCGCTCCCGCCTCGATCGACATATTGCACAGGGTCATCCGGCCTTCCATGGACAAGGCGCGCACGGTGCTGCCCGCGTATTCGATCGTGCAGCCCGTGCCGCCCGCGATGCCGATCCTGCCGATGACGGCGAGCGCCAGATCCTTTGCAGTGACGCCTCGCGAAAGCGGCCCTTCGATACGCACCAGCATGTTCTTCATCTTCTTCGCGAGCAGGCATTGCGTCGCCAGCACGTGCTCGACTTCCGAGGTGCCGATGCCGAACGCCAGGCAGCCGAACGCGCCATGAGTGCTGGTATGGGAATCGCCGCACACGACGGTCATCCCCGGAAGCGTCGCGCCCTGCTCGGGGCCGATGACGTGCACGATCCCCTGGCGCCTGTCGTCCATCTTGAACTCGACGATGCCGTGTTCCGCGCAGTTGCGGTCGAGCGTTTCGACCTGCAGGCGCGAGACGGGATCGGCGATCCCGCTTCGGCGATCGGTCGTCGGAACGTTGTGGTCGGCCACCGCCAAGTTTGCCGAAATACGCCAGGGTTTCCGCCCCGCGAGCTTGATGCCGTCGAACGCCTGGGGACTGGTCACTTCATGCAGCAGATGGCGGTCGATGTAGAGGACCGTGGTCCCTTCGTCTTCCACATGCACCGCATGGGATTCCCAGAGTTTGTCGTAAAGCGTTCTCGCAGCCATCGCTACTGAAGGTCGCGCAAAGAGTGAAATTATACCTCGCCGCTAACCGAGGGCCGGTGCACTTTGGGGGAGATCCTCTCAGCCCGCAGCGGCTGAACGGCGGATCAAGCACGGCCGGCAAAATCTGCCTCTTTCTGTTGGCTATAATGAACGCTCGCCGGAGGGATCGGCCAAACGGAACGAATATGGGCAAGCAATCGCAGCACGGCAGATCCCGCGGTTCGAAAGCAGATCGCTCCATCTCCAGACCCACGGTCGCGGGGAAGGCGGGCGCTGCTCGAGGCCGTGATGCGCGGCCCGAGCCGTCCAGCGCAACCCGGCGCGCGGAGATCGCCCTTCGCGCCAGCGAGGAGCGATTTCGTGTCACGTTCAACCAGGCCGCCGTAGGCCTGGCACACGTAGGGGTGGACGGACGATTTCTGCTCGTCAACAAGAAACTGTGCGAAATCCTCGGCTATCCCGAGGATGAGCTCCTGCAAAAGACGGTCTGGGATATCTCACATCCAGAAGACCGCGATGTGACGTCCACCCCGAGAAAGGAGATGTTCGCCGGCAAGATCAATACCTTCTCCCTTGAGAAGCGCTACCTGCGCAAGAACGGCAGCACGGTCTGGGTCAACCTGACCGTTTCGCTGTTCCGTGATTCGCGGGGTTCGCCACTGTACGACGTGTCCGCCTACGAGGACATTACGCAGAGGAAGTCGGTCCAGGAGGCGCTCACCGCGAGTGAGTCGCGACATCGCGCGGTGGTGGAGATTGCGGTCGAGGGAATCCTCATCCACGACGCGAGCGGCCGGATCGTCAGCGCCAACCCGAGCGCGGAGCGCATCCTGCGCCGGACAAAGGCCGAGCTCATCGGCAAGACGCCTTCGGAACTCCAGTTCGACAGCATCCGCGAGGACGGGACGCCATTCCCGGTGGAGGAGCGCCCGGTGACGGTCACGCTGCGCACGGGCAAGCCGCAGGCCAACGTGGTGATCGGTCATCGAAGAGCCGACGGCCTGGTCGCCTGGTTCTCGATGAACGTCCTGCCGCTCGGCGAGCCGGGCCGCCAGCCTGCGAGCGGGGTGGTGGTCTCCCTCACCGACATCACGGAGCGGCGCGACTTCGAGGAGAGACTCACCTATTTCGCGCAAAACGACACGCTCACGGGCCTGCCCAACCGCGCGCTGCTGCTCGATCGGCTTGAGCAGGCGCTGACGCGGGCGGCGCGCCGCGCGACGCTGGTCGGCGTATTGCTCGTGGATCTCGACCGCTTCAAGGAGATCAACGACTCCCTGGGGCATTCGGCCGGGGACACCGTGCTGAAGGAAGTGGCCAAGCGCATCAGGCGCGCCCTGCGCGACAGCGATACCGTCGCGCGGCTCGGCGGAGACGAGTTCTGCATGGTCCTCGAGGAACTGGACAGCCGGGACAAGGTTGCAGTCGCCGCGACCAAGCTGGGACACGTTCTCGACGCGCCGATCGCCGCGGAAGGGCAGGAGATTTTCACGTCGGCTTCGATCGGGATGGCCGTGTACCCCGACGACGGCAGCTCGATCGGAGACCTGATCAAGCATGCCGATATCGCGATGTACGACGCCAAGCACGCGGGAGGCAACACCTACCGCTTCTACTCGCGGGAGCTGCACGCCCGATCCGCTGATCATGTCGGGATGGGCGCGGCGCTGAGGCGCGCGGTGGAGCGCAACGAGCTGGTCGTGCACTATCAGCCGCAGATCGAGATCGGCAGCGGCCGACCGGTGGGAGTCGAAGCGCTACTTCACTGGCGGCACCCCGAGCTGGGGGTCCTGCCGCCCAATCAGTTCATCCATGTTGCGGAGGAGATCGGCCTGATCGTGCCGCTCGGCGAATGGGTCCTGAAGACGGCCTGCGCGGAAGTGAAGGCCTGGCAGCAGGCGGGGCTGCCGCAGCTCTCCGTCGCCGTCAATCTCTCGGCCCGGCAGTTTCGCGATACCCAGCTCGCCGCCAAAGTCGCGGGAACCCTCGCCGTCACCGGTCTCTCACCACGATTTCTGGACCTGGAGATCACCGAGAGCGTGATCATGAGCGACACCAGTCACACGATCAGCGCGCTCACCCGACTCGCGGACCTGGGAGTACGCGTGTCGATCGACGACTTCGGCACCGGCTATTCGAGCCTCGCCTACCTGAAGAGATTCCCGGTCAACAAGCTCAAGATCGACCGCGCTTTCGTGCGGGACGTTCCGAACAATCGGGAGGATGCCGCGATCGTCCAGGCCATCATCACCCTTGCCAAGACCCTGGAGCTTGGTGTGCTCGCCGAAGGGGTCGAAACAAGCGAGCAGCTCGCTTTTCTCGCCGGCCTGAAATGCGACCAGTACCAGGGCTATCACTTCAGCAGCGCGCTTCCCCCGAAAGAGCTGCTCGAGCTGATGCGATCGAAGTTCTGGTACTTCGCCTGAATTCTGCCGACCGGCGGGCCCGGGTCAGCGCTTTCGCGCCGCCTCGTACAAGGGCTCGACGCGGTCAGAGTAAGTCTGGAGGTCGCGCGTCCTCGTCTCGTCGGAAGGGTGCGTCGAGAGCCATTCCGGAGGCTTGCTCCCGCCCAGCTTCGCCATCTTCTGCCACAGCGAAACGGCTGCGTGGGGGTCATACCCGGATCGGGCGGCGAGCTCCACGCCGATGCGGTCGGCCTCGGTTTCGTCCGTTCGCGAGTGGGGGCGGTTGACGAAGATGTCGAGCAGTGCGGCGCTCGCGTCCTGGGCGGCCGCGGGAGCCCCGACTACCGCGCCGACGATGTTGATGATGAGTCCCTGGGTCACCGCTTGCGAGTATTGCTCGCGGCCGTGTTCGCGAAGTGCGTGCGAGATCTCGTGCCCCATCACCGCAGCGAGCTCGTCATCGGTCAATTTGAGCTTGACGAGCAGTCCGGTGTACACGGCGATCTTGCCTCCGGGCATGCACCATGCGTTGACCTCATCCTGGGTGATGACGTTGACCTCCCAGGTCCAGCCTGGTGCGTCGGCCCGGAACGAACCCGTGCTGGGAGCCAGACGCTTGGCGATGCGGCGCACGCGTTCAACCTGCGCCGGATCCCGGTTGAGCAGGCCTTTCTTGGACGCCTCGTCCATCACCTGGCGATAGGCGACCGCAGAATCCTGGTTGAATTTTTCCGAGGACACAAGCGTCGACATCCTCTGTGGGCGATCCACACCCACGACTCCGCCGCTGGTCGTCTGCACGGTCTGGCAACCGGCGAGAACCGAAAGCGCCGCCGCTGCCATCAACACATCAGCTTTCATGAGCTCTTCCCTGCCAGTACCTCAACTTGGATTCTTCGGCCCGCTCGGCGAATTCTTCACTGGCAAGCGCCGGGAATCAAGTCCCGATCCCGATGCCCCGTATAATGCCGGCTCCACGCGCGCCCGATAAGAATGCGGCCGAATCTCAAGTGACCCGTGTCCCCCGCAGCGCGTTTTTCCTGCTCTTCACGGTCTCGGGTTTCGCGGGACTCATCTACGAGTCGATCTGGAGCCACTATCTCAAGCTGTTTCTGGGCCATGCGGCCTATGCCCAGACCCTGGTGCTTGCGTTGTTCATGGGCGGGATGGCCGCCGGTTCGTGGATCTGCAGTCTCAGATCGGAGCGTTGGCACAATCTGCTGCGCGCCTACGCCTATGCGGAGGCGCTAATCGGGATCGCGGCGCTCGCGTTTCACGGGATATTCGTATCGACCACCGAAGCCGCCTACACGATCATACTCCCCGCGCTCGGCGGCGAAGTCTCCGCGGCGCTCTTCAAGTGGACGCTTGCGGGACTGCTCATCCTGCCGCAGTCGGTGCTCCTCGGCACGACCTTCCCACTGATGAGCGCAGGGCTCATCAGGCGGTATCCGCTCGCGCCGGGCGAGTCGCTGGCCATGCTCTACTTCACCAACAGCCTGGGCGCTTCGATCGGGGTTCTCGCCAGCGGGTTCCTCATGATCCAAGCCCTCGGCCTGCCGGGCACGGTGCAGGCCGCCGGCGTCCTGAATCTTGCGCTTGCCGCGATCGTCTGGGTTCTCGCGCGTGACACCGAGCGACCTCTGGCGGCGGGCGCCGTCAGGGATTTCCCGGATGAATCCACCCCGGGACTCTTTCTGGCGGTCGCTCTCCTTACCGGCGTGGCCTCTTTTGTCTTCGAGATCGGATGGATCCGGATGCTGTCGCTGGTGCTCGGCGCATCGACCCACTCCTTCGAGCTGATGCTGTCGGCATTCATCTTCGGAATAGCATGCGGCGGCCTGTGGCTGCGCCGGCGCATCGACGCGGTCGCCGACCCGGTGCGGCTGCTGGGGATCGTCCTTCTGGCCATGGGCCTGCTTGCGCTCGCCACGCTGCCGCTCTACGGCCAGATGTTCGGGCTGATGCAGGCAGTGATGAATGCGCTCGCGCAGACGAGCACGGGCTACGCGCTGTTCCTGCTCTCCAGCCACGGCATCGCGCTTGCCGTCATGTTCCCCGCGACCTTCTGCGCCGGGATCACGCTGCCGCTCATCACCTACGCGCTGCTGCGCGGCGGCCACGGAGAAAAGTCGATCGGCGCCGTGTATTCGGCCAACACGCTCGGCTCGATCCTCGGCGTGTTCGCCGCCGCGCACCTCGGCATGCCTCTGCTTGGCCTGAAGGGCCTGATCGCGGCCGGCGCCGCGATCGACGCAGTCCTCGGTCTCATACTTCTCCGCCGCCTCGCGAGCGCGCAGCGCCTGGGCGCCGCGGCACTCACACTGGCCGGATTCACCGCGGTGCTTGTCGGCGTGCAGCTCGACCCGTACAAGATGGCGTCGGGCGTATTTCGTCGCGGCGATCTGTATTCGGAACGCGACGCGACCATGCTTTTTCACCGGGACGGCAAGACCACGACGGTCAGCCTCATGGATTTCGGAACGGACCGCAGTCTGCGCACGAACGGCAAGTCCGACGGCGCGATCAACATGGACCCGAACGGCCCGCGCATCTCGGACGAGGTCACCATGACCCTCACGGCGGCGATTCCCCTGGCCTACCGTCCGGACGCGAGGAGCGCCGCGGTCATCGGCATCGGCACCGGGCTGACGACGCATACGCTGCTCGGATCGGCGGGGTTCCGCTCGGTCGAGACAATCGAGATCGAGCCCGCGATGGCGGAAGCCTCGCGGCGCTTTGCGCCGCGCAACTCCAACGCCTTTGCGGATCCGCGCAGCCACATCGTCTTCGACGACGCCAAGACTTTCTTCTCGACCCACAACCGCAAGTACGACATCATCATCTCCGAGCCCTCGAATCCCTGGGTGAGCGGCGTATCGAGCCTGTTCACCTCCGAGTTCTATCGCCTGGTGCGCCGCTACCTCGCGCCCGGCGGGGTGCTGGTGCAGTGGTTCCAGATGTACGAGATCGACGCGAGCCTCGTCGCCTCGGTGCTGCAGGCCCTGGGCGAGAACTTTCCCGACTACGCGATCTACGCCGCGACCGGCAGCGATCTCCTTATCGTCGCGGGCGAAGCGAAGACGCTCGAGCGGCCGCTCGCCGACATCACCGCCCTGCCCGGCGTCGGCCGCGAGCTGAGACGGGTACGGGTCAATTCGCTCGCCGCGCTCGAAATGCGGCGCATCGGCGGCAAGCGTTCTCTGGCGCCCCTGTTCCTTAGCTACGGCGCGCCGCCCAACTCGGACTATTACCCCTACCTCGATCTGCGCGCGGCCAAATACCGCTTTCTGCGCGCGTCGGCCGACCAGATCACGGGACTGCTCAGCTACAGCATCCCCGTGGTCGAGATGCTCGAGGAGCGCAAAGACCCACCACGCGCCGAAGGCCAGATCGACGGCGAGGAGTTCCTCGAAGCGCTCGAGCTCGCGAGGCGGGCCCGGTACGCGCGGGACTTCCTTCTCCACCCGTTGCCGCCCGAGCCCATCGCCATCCCGCGCGCCTTCCAGAAGGACCTCGAGCTCGTCCGGGCCCGGCTCGTCGACTGTCGCGATTCGGAAAGATCCGACATCTGGTTCCATTCGCTCTACCAGCTGGCGCGCACGCTCAACCCCATGCTTCCGGCTGCCGAAGCCGGATCCGTGTGGGAGCGCATCGAGCGCAGCCCCTGCCGGGCGGGTTTCAGTCCCGAGGAGCGGCAGTGGATCGAGATGATGAAGGCCGTGGGACGCCGCGATGCGCCGCAGATGGCGAGGATCGCCGAAATTCTATTGGCACAGCCGAGCGACCTCCCCGCCGGCCATCGCCAGTACCTGATCGCCGCCGGCATGGCGGGCTTTCTCGCTCAAGGGCGGCGCGCCGAGGCGGCCGCGCTGTGGAACCGCTATCCGGCCGACGCCGACCGGACCGAGGATGTGGGCCTGCGGCTGCTCCACGCCCACGCCTTTCCCTCCAATCGCTAGCTTCTATCGCGCCCTTCCCGGAATCGGCGTGAGCGGCGGCTTCACGTCGGCGCATTGCGCGCGGTGGCGCAGGGCGTGATCCATCAGCACGCAGGCGAGCATCGCCTCGGCGATGGGCGTCGCGCGGATGCCGACGCAGGGGTCGTGGCGGCCGGTGGTCTGCACCGTCGCCGGCTTCCCCTTGCGATTGATCGAGCGGCGTGCAAGGCGAATGCTGGAAGTCGGCTTGAGCGCGATGCTCACCAGAACGTCCTGTCCGCTCGAGATGCCGCCGAGCACCCCGCCCGCGTTGTTCGAGAGAAAGCCCTCCGGCGTCAGCTCGTCGCCGTGCTGCGAGCCCTTCTGCTCGACCGCGGCGAACCCTGCGCCGATCTCCACGCCCTTCACCGCGTTGATTCCCATCATCGCCGCGGCGATGTCGGAGTCGAGCCTCCCGTAGACCGGCTCGCCCCAGCCGACCGGGACGCCGCTGGCGACGACGTTGACCCGTGCGCCGCACGAATCGCCCGAGGCGCGCAGCTCGTCCATGAACCGCTCGAGCTGCGGCACAACGCCGGCGTCAGGCGAGAAGAAGGAATTCTGACTCACCGCATCCCAGGACTTGAACTCGATCCTGTTCGGACCGAGCTGCGCAAGATGGCCGCGGACTTCCACCCCATAGCGCTCGCGCAGCCACTTCTTCGCGATCGCGCCCGCGGCGACGCGGACGGTCGTCTCGCGCGCCGAGGCGCGGCCGCCGCCGCGGTAGTCGCGCAAGCCGTACTTCTGCCAGTAGGTGTAATCGGCGTGGCCGGGCCGAAAGGTGTCGGCGAGCGCGCTGTAGTCCTTGCTGCGCTGGTCTTCGTTGCGGATGAGGAAGCCGATCGCGGTTCCGGTGGTCTTCCCCTCGAACACGCCCGACAGGATCTCGATGCGGTCGGACTCCTGGCGCTGCGTGACGTGGCGCGAGGTGCCGGGCTTCCGGCGGTCGAGCTCCTTCTGGATGTCGGCTTCCGCGAGCACGAGCCCCGGCGGACATCCGTCCACGACGCCGCCGTAGGCGGGCCCGTGGCTCTCGCCGAAAGAGGTGACGCAGTAAAGGAGCCCGAAGGCGTTGCCCGACATCGCTTCCTCGCCAGAAAACTCATTCGGAGTTTAGCATTGGCGGGCGAAGAGGCCGCCGTCCGCGCTACCGCGGCTCGGTCGTCAACCTCGCGCCGAAGCCCGTCGTCCGCCACAGCCATGCGAGCGCGAGAAAGAACAGCGTGAAGATCAGGGCCGCGTTCCACTCCAGCGCGTTGCCGACCCGGTCGTGGGCCGGCTCCTCCGGGAGGTAGAGCGGCGAGAACGCGCTCGCTAGTCCGAGCCCGAGCAGCGCCACGCACAGACCGACGAGCACGCGATCGAAGCGCATCGGCAGCGAGATCGAGCCCGCCCGCGCGAGGCGGGACAGATGGCCGGCCGAGATCACCATGCAGAAGTAGGTGAACCCGAAGTAGAACCATATGCCGTAGCGACGCATCCAGCGATAGACCTCGCCCTCGGTGCCGAGGAAGGTCGCATACAGCACGAGAAAGAGCGCCGCGAGCAGGCCCAGCCACGGCAGCGCCCGAAGCGGGCGATCGGGGCTCGTCCCGAGGCCCTTCAGCCACCCCGCGCAGAGCATCCAGGTCAGCCCCTGCAGCGCGGCCGCCGGCAACACCAACGCCCGGAAGATGTGATTCGCGAGGTCGTGCCGAGCCGCCCGGCTGATCGAAACGCAGCCGTCGATGAGCGGATTGCAGGCCGGCACGAGGGCAAGCCGCACCGAGAGGTAGAACGCGACAAGCGCCGCCACCGCCGGGAGCAGACCGGCGACGAGCGGAATCGCCCAGAGGGGGCGAGGACGGTCGGGACCGCGTTGCACCGGTGCGCTGTACAGAGGTTCAGCCTCCTAAATCACCGAATCGCTCGAAACATTCTCCAACAAATCGTCACGCGCGCGAAAGGAGACAACGGCTGCGCAGTCGGATCGGCGAGCAAAGACCTCGCCTTCTCAGCCTCCATCGGCATCGAACGATCGAAGCAGCTGCGCGGCAAACGTGGCCTGACATCATCTGACCGGTGACGCCGCGAAATCCCCTGCGACCTCACCGAGTGCGTGTCCAGGAGCCCTTGCAGCGCCCAAGGGGTGGACCGCCAAGGGGTATTTTCCGAGATGTGCCCACGCCCGGACCCGTCGGGAATCCATGACATGGAGAGTCGGGTTTACACGCACATTCCGACCTAACTTGGTTTGAATAGGCATAGTGAGCGCCGGCCTTACCTTGCAAGGTGTAACCTTGCACGGTCGGCATATATAAGGTTAGGTCTCTTCAGGTGCCCCATGCCATCCCCCTCCACTGACAAGTTAGCCGTGCTGATCGACGCGGATAACGCACAGGCCTCTATTGCGAGTGAGCTTCTCGCCGAGGTCTCCAGCTACGGGACGGCGACGGTAAAGCGTGCGTACGGTGATTGGACAACCCCGAATCTTTCCGGGTGGAAGGAAGTGCTTCACAACCTTGCCATACAGCCCATTCAGCAATTCCGGTTCACAGTGGGTAAGAATGCGACGGACTCTGCGCTGATCATCGACGCCATGGACCTCCTCCACAGAGGAACGGTGGATGGATTTTGTCTAGTCTCATCGGATAGCGACTTCACGCGCCTTGCGACGCGCATCCGTGAGGCGGGTCTTGCGGTGTATGGTTTTGGCGAGAAGAAGACGCCAAAGCCGTTTGTCGCTGCCTGCGACAAGTTTGTGTTCACCGAGATCCTTCGGCCGGCAACAGTGAACTCGCTAGGCCTGCCCTCGCCGCAGGAGCCCCTGCAGCCCGGCCTTGCTGCTGCGGTGAGCGCCGCAGCTCGCGAAGATGGGTGGGCCGCTCTGTCCGCCGTAGGGTCTCTCTTGATAAAGGCGAGCCCGTCGTTTGATCCACGAAACTACGGATTCCCGAAACTTGGCGAGCTCGTACGAGGGCAGCCGTTCTTGGAGGTGAAGTCTGTCCCTGCAGGTGATGGTTCGCCCAACGTACACCTCTATGTACGCCTCAAAGAGACCTAACCCCCCAGTCAACGCGGACGCGCGCGCGGGTGCCGTGCTGTGCAAAGACCGGCGGGCGCGCGCCGGTTACCGGGAACGTTAGACGCTACGCTCACGAGTTGATAATCATGATTGTGGGTATGGTCGATCGGCAGCATTAGGTCTTGATTCGCTAGCCCTACAGGAAGGAGATTCGATGCGGAGTGGTTCCGTGGCAGAGAAGCCGAACATGTTCCAGGCGCCGGGCGAGCCGCGATCGTCGAGTCATGGGACCCGAATGGTCGCGATCGCGGCGCTCGCCTTGCTCCTGTCCGCATGCGCGGGGCCGATGCGTCCGCCCGGCGCGCCCGACGAGCGCACCTCGTATTCGGCGGAACACGGCTGGGCGAAGCTCAACAGACCCTGGGGATCGACCAGCGCGATCGATGCCGATCGCAATGGCAACGTGTGGGTATTCGAGCGCTGCGGCGCCAATACCTGCGCGGGCTCGAGCCTCGCGCCTGTCCTGGAGTTCGATGCTGCGGGTCGGCTGGTGCAGAGTTTCGGCGCCGGCCTTTTCGTATTCCCGCACGCGATACACGTCGATGGCGAGGGCAAGGTCTTCGTCGCGGACGCGGACGGCAAGAACGGCAAGGGCCATACCGTCGTCAAGTTCGGCCCGGACGGGAAGGTGCTCATGACGCTCGGCCGGCCGGGCGTCGCCGGAGAGACGAACGATACCTTCAACCGGCCTTCCGCCGTCGTTACCGCGGCCAATGGCGACATCTACGTCGCCGACGGCCATGGGGGCGGCTCCAACGCGCGCATCGTGAAATTCTCGAAAGACGGGAAGTTCATCAAGACCTGGGGACGCAAAGGCACGGGGCCGGGCGAGTTCGGCGAGCTGCACGCCATCGCGATCGACTCCAGCGGCCGAATCTTCGTGGGCGACCGCGGCAACAACCGCATCCAGATCTTCGACCAGGACGGCAGGTTTCTCGCCGAGTGGAGGCAGTTCGGCCGTCCGAGCGCGATCTATATCGATGCGAACGACATGCTGTATGTCGCAGATCATCAGTCCTCCGCCAAGCTGAATCCCGGGTTCCGCCGAGGCATCCGCATTGGCAGCGCGAAGGACGGGGTGGTAAGGACGCTGATCCCCGGCAGCGGTCCGGAACCCGACAAGGAACAGGTACCCGAGGGCGTCGCGGTCGACGCGCGCGGCAACATCTACGGCGCGGAAGTCGCGCTGAAGAACGTCACCAGGTATGTCAGGCAGTAGAACAGGCGCTTGGCGCCCGCGTCCGCCCGGCAAACCGCTCTCGAATCACCGTCCAACCAGAGGAGGAAAAACATGAACGCTGCACACGCAGGCCCGACCCTCGCGTTGCTGCTGGCCATCGCTCCGGCCAGCGCCCAGAACGTGAAAATCACGCCGATCGGCTCGCACCCCGGCGAGCTGTGCGCGAGCGATCGCGCGATCGTCTTCGAGGATCCGACGGGCGTGCGCTTCCTCTACGACCCGGCGCACAACGTGACCGGCGGCGACGATCCGCGGCTCGGCACGATCCACCTCGTGCTGCTCACCCACATGCACGGCGACCACGTCGGCGACCAGAAGCTCAAGGCGCCGGGCGCTGGGACCTGCGAGAACCCGGAACGCGTGCCCGCGCCGAATTCCACGACCGCCGAGGTCGTCGCGGCGAAGAACGCGGCGCTCGTAATGACGCGCGCCATGAGCGGCTTCGTCGCGACCAAGATCCAGGCGATGCACGCGGGCAAGCCGATCGGCTTCTGCCCGCAGACGGGCGGCGCCACCATCGTGCCGGTCGCGACGGTGTGCAGCTCGCAAACCGACCTCGGCGGCGTTTTCGTAGCGAAGACAGCCAAGGCATCGCAGGGCGTGGGAATCGCGATCGTGTACGCCTCGCATGTGAACAATGCCCCGCCGGCCCTGCTCTCGAAGCCGCAACAGGAGGCCGCAAAGGCCGACGGGGCAGTGTTCGAGTACGGCCCCGCCACGGGCTTCGTCGTCAAGTTCACCAACGGGCTGACCGCCTACCTCTCGGGCGACACCGGCATCCATTCCGAGATGAAGACGGTCGTGCACGACTTCCACAAGGCGAACCTCGCCGTGCTGAACCTCGGCAACAACCCGGGGATCTTCTCATCCGGCGCGCATGCGATGAACGAGCTCGTGCGGCCCGCGTCGGTGATCCTCACCCATCCGAACGAGCCCGTCACCGAAGGCGGCAAGCTCCGGCCAGCTTCGCGCACGGCGGCGCTCATGAAGGAGCTCAAGCCGGCCGCCTACCTCGCGCTCAGCGGGCGCACGATGGAATTTGACGGCATGGGGAAGTGCGTCGCGGGATGCTGAACAGCGACGTCGACGCTGCCTGACGGGGCGGATGTCGAGGTCGGGATACCTCACTCCGCCCCCGCCGCCAATTCCCGCACTACCCCCTCCAACCCCCTCACCACGCGGGCGAGCCGGTCGTGGTCGAGCTTGTCGGGCGTGTCTTCCGGCGTGTGGTAGTGCGGGTAGCGGAACGGCGCGGTGTCGGTCACCATCAGCGCCGGCCAGCCGTGGCGCCAGTAGGACCAGTGGTCGGAGCGCGCCGCGTCGTCGATGAAGTCCGGCAGCGCGCCGCCCTCCGAGGGAAAAGCCGCGTTCGCGCGGAACGCAGCGACCGCCCGGCGCACCAGCGCGCGCGCGCGCAGGTTGCCGACGAAGGCGACGAAGTCGCCCGTCGACGGATAGAGCAGGCTCAAGGGAAACGGGTAACGCTGGCTGCCGCGCGCGTCGCTGTAGTAGCCGATCGTCTCGAGCGAGAGCATCGCGGCGACCGCCCTCCCCTCGCGCGCGAGATTCCGCGCGTGGACGAGGCTGCCCATTTTCTCCGTCCGCGACCAGGGCAGCTCCTCGTTGACGTAGAAAACCAGGCTCAGCTCCAGTCCCGCAGCCGGCCGAAAGTCCTTCAGGAGACGTGCGAGCTCGAGGAGCGCCGCAACCCCCGAGCCGTTGTCGTTGGCGCCGACTGCACCCACCCGCGAGTCGTAGTGGGCGCCGATCACGACCAGGCGTCCGTCCGGACCTCCCCGCGAGACCTCGAGATTGCGCACCTTGATGCCCGCCGTCTCGAACTCCTGCCGCGCCACCGCGTAGCCGAATCCGGCGAGCGCCGCCTCGATGTAGCGCGCCGAGCGCTCGAGCGCTTCCGGGTGGGCGACGTTATGCTCCTCGCTCGCGACGGCGACGACGTGGGGCTTGAGATTCTCCGCGATGCGCCTTCCCTCGCCGTCGAGCGGCGGCAGAGGGCCGCGGTGGCGCTCGCCCGGCATCGCGGTCATGAACCCGACCGCGAATGCGACGAAAAGGACGAGCGCGGCGAGGACGGCGATCTCGATGCGGACTCTCGTGCTCTGCGGTGCCCGGAAGCGCAGCGTGCCCGGCACCCTACTCGGGCCAGTTCTTGATATAGCCCTTGAGCATGCGGTTCTCGAAGTCCTGCTCGTCCAGAACCGCCTTGGCTACGTCGCGGAAAGAGATAACGCCGATCAGCTTGTCTCGATCCATCACCGGCAGATACCGGGCGCCGGAGTCGATCATGGTCCGGCGCAGGTCGTTCACCTCCATGGCAGGGGTGGCGGTCACCGGACCACGCTCCATGATCTCGCCCACTTTGGCCTCGCCGAGCGCGCCGCGGCCCTTGTTCAGCGCCTGCAGGACTTCCTTGAAGGTCAGCATTCCCACCATGCGGCCTTTCTCCATCACGACCAGCGAGCCCATGTTGTGCTCGGCCATGACCGAGACCGCTTCCGTAAGCCGGCCCTCGGGAGCGATCGTGAATAGCGCACTGCCTTTGACCTTGAGGATTTCGCTGACCTGCATGGGTCCTCCTCTGCGCCGCGTCTTTCCGGGCGATCATACTCCCGCACTCCGGGCCATGCCAGGAGCATGGGCGTACGGCCTACGCGCGCCCGCGCGCCGCGAGCTTCTCCGCGGTGATCTCCGGCTCGATGCCCTTCGCCTCGGCGGCGTCGAAATTGAGCTCGACCTTGATGCCGTTCGGGTCGTACATGAAAAGCTGGTAGAGCGCCTGGCCGTTCGCCCGCCGCTCGTTGAATTCGATTCCGCAGCGCCGCAGGTGCGCCATGGTCTGCTCGAGGCCCTTGGCACGGAATGCGATGTGGTCGATCGCGCCGGTGCCCGCCCCGGTGTCCTGCGCGAGACGGCCCAGATAGGTCCTCTGGTTGTCGCCCGCGTGCTTCCCGCTCTGGCCGATGTGCACGACGTCTTTCCCGTCGAGGTACATCCAGTACACCGGAAACCCGAAGTCGGGGTGCCAGCCTTCCTGCATCCCGAGCACGTCGCGATACCAGTCGCGCGTACGCTCCATGTCGTCGGCGGCGACGAGGTAGTGCTCGATGTGGGACAGCGGCATGACGGTCCTTCCCCGTGGCGCCAGTGTAAGCCCTTCGCGGCATGATGTGAATTCCCGCGCCGCGGTACCATGGTGCAGCTCGCCTTGAGGAAATTCCCCATGAAACACGAAGCCCGTGCGCCGCGACAGGACTCCGCCGTCAGGACGGACGCCTACTGGATGCCGTTCACCCACAACCGCTACTTCAAGAGGAGCCCCGCGTCGCGTACGCTGGTACGCGCCGAAGGCGCGTACTACACCGCGGCAGACGGCCGGCGCCTGTTCGATTGCCTCTCGGGCCTTTGGTGCTGCCCGCTCGGCCACGCCCACCCGAAAATCGCGGAGGCCGTGGCGAAACAGCTGAAGGAGCTCGATTACAGCCCCGCGTTCCAGATGGGGCATCCGAAGATCTTTTCGCTCGCCGAGCGCATCGTCGAGCTCGCGCCCAAGGGCATGAGCCAGGTCTTCTTCGCCAATTCGGGCTCCGAGGCGGTGGACACCGCGCTCAAGATCGCGGTCGCGTATCACCGGGCGAGAGGTGAAGCCTCGCGCACACGCCTCATCGGCCGCGAGCGCGGCTACCACGGAGTCGGCATCGGCGGAATCTCCGTGGGCGGCATCGCGTCCAACCGCAAGATGTTTGCTCCGCTGCTCGTGCCGGGCGTAGACCATCTGCCGCACACGCACAACCCGGCCCAAATGGCGTTCTCGCGCGGCCAGCCCAAATGGGGCGCGCATCTCGCCGACGAGCTCGAGCGAATCATCGCGCTGCATGACGCTTCGACCGTCGCGGCGGTGATCGTCGAGCCCATGCAGGGCTCGGGCGGAGTCATCGTTCCACCTGCCGGTTACCTCGAGCGGCTTCGCGCAATCTGCGACCGGCACGGAATTCTTCTCATCTTCGACGAGGTGATCACCGGCTTCGGGCGCCTGGGCGAGCCCTTCGGTGCGCAACGCTTCGGCATCACGCCGGACCTGATCGCCTTCGCCAAGATCGTCACCAACGGCACGATCCCCATGGGCGGGGTGATCGTCAAGCCCGCGATCTACGAGGCTTTCATGACGGGACCCGAGACCGCGATCGAGCTGTTTCACGGCTACACCTATTCGGGCCACCCCGTCGCCGCCGCAGCGGCGCATGCCGCGCTCGACGCAATGGCCGAGGAGGACTCGTTCAAGCGGGCGCGCGAGCTCGAACCGCTGCTCGAGCAGGCCGTGCATTCGTTGAGAGGCGAGCCGGGCGTGGTGGACATCCGCAACATCGGCCTTGCCGCGGCCGTCGAGCTCGAGCCGGTTCCCGGCCCGCCCGGCATGCGCGCGCTCAGGGTCTTCGAGCGCGGCATGGAAGAAGGCATGCTCTACCGCTTCACCGGTGACACCATCGCGATGGCCCCGCCTTTCATCTCGACCGGGGCCGAAATCGAGACGATGATCGAGAAGCTGCGCGCGGCGATCAGAACGGCGCGCTAGCGGATATCCGCCCTTCCCCGCGACGCGGTTTCTCGCGGGGGGAACGCCCCGGCTACATCCCCTTCGCGGCGTAAACCGTCTTCCCGCCCACCATCGTCATGAGCGGCTTGATCTCCTTGATCTGGTCGGCGGGAACCGTGAGGTAGTCGCGGTCGAGCACGACGAGGTCCGCGTACTTGCCCGGCTGGATCGATCCCAGATTGTCCTCCTGGAAGACGAAATAGGCGTTGCTGCGCGTGTGCGCGACGAGCGCCTGCGCGCGCGTCACGCTCTGCCGGTTGACCTTGCGCCCGCCGATCATGCGGCCGGTCACGGCGAACCAGAGCGTGTAGAACGGATTGGCGGTCGTGACGGCGGTCGCATCCGATCCCAGCCCCCAGACGATGCCGCTCTCCTGCACGCGCCTGAAGGGAGGCATCTCCCAGGCGCGCTCGCCGTGCACCTGGTGCATGAGCGCCCCCTGAATGAGCGGGCGGCTGTGCAGGCCCGCGTACATGCCGAGACGCTTCATGCGCTCAAGCTGCGCTTCGGTCACCTGGTCGAGATGCGAAAACACCCAACGCAATCCCTTGATCGGCTCGACCTTGCTGATCGCCTCGTACTCATTGAGATAGGCGTCGATCGCGTTCTCCATTTCGACGTGCGCGTTCAGGAACATGCCGTTTTCAGCGACCGCGTACGCGATGCGGTGCACCTCGCGCATGTCCTCGGGCCTGACGACGAAATCGTTTCGCAGCAGGCTGGTCGTTGCGGGAATGTAGACGGATTCACCCCAGCCGATATTGTCGAAATAGTCGCTTCCCTGGAACGGCGTGTGCTGCTGGATTTGGGCGAGGACCTTGTCCACCTCCCCGGGGTTCGCGGGCTGGCGGGTGGTGGTCCAGAAGGCGCGCGCGTTCAGCTCACCGCGGTCCGCCAGAGTCTGGTATGCCTCGTAGTGTTTGTCGGTCACGCCGCGGCCGCCGGCGTCATACCAGGCCGTGATTCCCATCGCGTTCAGCCCCGCGACGTATTTGCGCACGTTGGCAAGCCACGATTCCCGGTCCGGAAGGGGTATCTTCGCCGCGACGAAGGCCACCCCGCCCGCATCGCGCACGATCCCGGTCGGCCTGCCGGCGGCATCCCTCTCGATCCTGCCGCCGCGCGGATCGGGCGTTGCCGCGTCGATGGCAGCCGCCTTCAGGGCCGCGCTGTTGAGGTAGCTGTGGCTGTAGACAGCCTGCAGCACCACAGGGTTGTCCGGGGCGATGCCGTCTAGCTCTTCGAGCGGGAACCCTCTTGGGTCGTCGGTGAACTGCTCTTCCGACCAGCCGCCCAGCGTCACGATCCACTCCCCGGGTTTCGCGCCGCGCACGCGCTCGGCGAGCATCGCCAGCGCCCGCCTGCGCGAGGTGACGCCATCGAAACGCAGCTCGTCGTGCTCGGGTGCGCGTATGAAATGCGCGTGATTGTCGATCAGGCCGGGAATCACGGTCCGCCTCTTGAGATCCACGAGTTTCGTGCCGCGGCCCTGCAGCTCGAGGACGTCGGCATTGCTGCCGACCGCAACGATGCGCTGCCCGCGGACGGCAACCGCCTGAGCGATCGAATTCCGGTCGTCGACCGTGACGATCTTGCCGTTCAAGAGAATGGTGTCCGCCGGTGCAGCGCGAGCGGACGCCGGCGCACAGAGCGAAAAAGCAAGCAGAACGGCGGCGAGTCCGCCTGATATCGGCAGCGTCGATTGTTCATTTCTCATCGTGCTTGTCTCCGTGGCTTTATTCTGGGCGCGGGCGCGGGATAGGCTCACCCGGAGATGACGCAGCTTGCAAGAAGGCCCGCGGCGAGCGCCGAAATCAGCAACAGGCGAGGGCCAGGATCGCTGCGCAGCCTGCGCCATACACCCACCGGTCCGGGCACGCGAGCCAGCCGCGCACGGTCCTTTCTCGCAGGCGCCGCGAGCCGCCGCACGGCAACCGAGGAATCGAATTGTCGCGACAGCGGCATGCGCGTGTCGGACACGATGGCGCGCGCCGCGGGCGCTACCACCGCCCTGCCGCCGACCGATTCGAGCCTCATCGTTTTCGTCGTATCCTTCGCGGGATTTTCTTCCTTCCCGCCCGCGCGCACCCGCCCCCGCATTTCCGCGAGGCAGCTTCGCAAGTCGGCGGCCATCTCGTAGGCGTCCTGGTAACGCACCACCGGATCCTTCTTGAGAGCCCGCGCGAGAACGAAATCGAGAAGCGAAGGCACCTCGGGATTGAGACGGCTGGGCGCGACGGGCTCGGCATTCGCGATCTTGTGCATGGTCTGGGTCGAGTCCTCGCCAGCGAAAGGCGCGGTGCGCGTCAGCATCTCGTACAGCACGATACCCAGGGAAAAAATGTCCGAGCGGTGATCCACGGGCGACCCCGCCACCTGCTCGGGTGACATGTATCTCGGCGTGCCCAGGACAACGCCCGTGCTCGTCTTGTGGTCGGACGCACGCATTCGAGCGATTCCGAAGTCCATGATCTTCGCCTGCCCGCGCGCAACCAGCATGATGTTTCCCGGCTTGACGTCGCGGTGCACAACGCCGTGTTCGTGCGCAAAGCCGAGGCCTTCGGCAACCTGCGCGGCAATGTCTACCGCCTCGAAAATGGGGATTGCGCCCTCCTGCATGCGCGTGCGCAGCTCCGTTCCCTTGAGCAGCTCCATGGCCAGGTAGGCGATGTCCCGCTCCTCGCCAAAGTCATACACCGTGACGATATGCGGATGCGTCAGGCGCCCCGCGGCCTTCCCCTCCAAAAGGAAGCGCTTGCGATACTCATCGCGTTCCGGCTCGTCGTCGGAAAGCGCGATCGTCTTGAGCGCCACCGTGCGCCCGAGCGCCGGGTCCTCGGCCTTGTAGACAAGACCCATTGCTCCGCGACCCAGCTCGCCCGTGATCTTGTAGCGCCCAATCAGCTTTTGTTTGGCCATCTGCCCTCATCCCCTGCTCTTGTCCTTGGGCGCCCTGCCCCTGCCCCCTGGGGCGCTGGGAGGCGGCGCCTCCCAGAATTTCAGCTTCGCGAAGAGGCCTGCCGCATAGGCGCCGCTCCTCGCCTGGATGCCGCTCAGGAATTTCTCCTGGCCCTCGGCAGAGATGCGCGCTCCGACGCCGGCGGAAAGAATCGCGATCGCGGTCGCGGCCGCGAGGCCGACAAAGCGCGTGCGCCTGCGCTGCGCAACGCGCCGGTCCAGGCCGAACAGCTCGTGCGAGCGCAAGCCGGGGTCGGTGAGAACGCCTGCGGGAACGAGGCAAGCCTCCTCGCCCGGGGCGGCATCGGCAAGCGCGTCGCGGAACGCCCGCGATACCAACAGATTCGAGGGCGAGGCGAAGTCGGCGATGTTGGCGGCAACCGCGATGCCGTCACCGATCATCCCTTCGTCGTCCTTCCCGCCGTCGGCGAGCTGCACGGCGCCGTGATTCACCCCGACGGAAAGAAGAAGCCCGCCGGCGCCCGCCGCGAGGGCGCCCTCGGCCACGCGCAGGGCTCCCCTCGGATCGCCGAACACGACGATGGCGGCGCCGTCGGACGCATCGAGCACGACCCGCCCCGATTCATCAAGGCTGGCAATGGTGACGGCTATGACGGCTTCGAGCTGCGCTCGAAGCCGCATTTGATCCATGACCGGCCGGCGGGCGAAATCCTGGATCTTCAGGAAGGTGACGCTAGCGCGGACCGCAGTCGCGCCGGGGATTGTTGCCATGCGGCAAGCATGACCGGTTTCCCCGCCTTTGAAAAGTCCGTCGCCGCTTACCGCTTCTTGTGGGCGCCAATGAACGATGGATTCGTACCGGTCTGCGCTATCATTGCGCCTCCCGGCAAAACCTCTAGGAGCGAGCGCCTATGAATTCTCCCGCACGTGTGCTGGCCGGCGTCGCTACAGCGCTTTTCTGCGCTTGGGCCGGCGCGGCTGTTGCGCAGGGTTATCCCAATCATCCGATCAAGGTCCTCATTCCTTGGCCGCCGGGACAGGCAACGGATCTCGCCGCGCGCATGGTATCGGAGAAGCTCGTCCCGGTGCTGGGGCAGCCGATGGTCGCCGATAACAAGGGCGGGGCGGGTGGCACGATCGGGACGGAGTTCGCATCGAAGCAATCTGCCGACGGATACACGATCCTCGCAGGTTCGAGCGGCCCCATATCGATCAGCCCCAACGTGCAGAAGGTCGCCTATGACCCGATGAAGGATTTCACCCCGATCAGCCTGCTCGCAATAAATCCGTTCGTGCTGGTCGTCAATCCCTCGATACCCGCAAAGAACGTGAAGGAGCTGATTGCGCTGCTGCGCGCGAACCCCGGCAAGTATTCCTTTTCTTCCTCCGGCTCTGGCGCGACCAGCCACCTGATGACCGTGCTGTTCAATTCGATGGCGAAGGTCGATGCAGTGCACGTCCCGTACAAGGGCAGCTCGCAATCGGTCACCGACGTGGTCAGCGGGCAGGTTGCTTACACCATAGAAACCGTGCCGGCGGTCTCGAGCTTCATCAAGAGCGGGCGGCTGAGAGCCCTTGCCGTGACGAGCGCGAAGCGCTCGAGCGCGTTGCCCGAAGTGCCGACCATCGCCGAGGCGGGCGGGCTCGCGGGCTACGACATGGTCGGCTGGATCGGCTTCCTGGCGCCGGCGGGAACCCCGGCAGCGATTACGGACCGGCTTTCCGCGGAAACGCGAAAGGTCCTTCAGGAAACCGAGATACGGCAGAAATTCCTCGGGCTCGGGCTGGAGCCGGCCGGCAATACTCCGGCCGAATTTGCCGAATTCATAAGAAAGCAGAGCGAGAGATACGGCGCAGCCGTGAAAGCCGGGAACGTAAAGCTCGATTGAATTCCCACAAAGCACCCGCCCTCGCGTCCCAGCGCTTGCGAGGGCCGCGCCGCCCCAGGTAGATCGGATGCGATTCGATTGGTTCAAGCTGGGCGGCAGAACTCCCCCGACGTCGCTGGTGGAAGCGCGCCTGCTTGCACACCATGCCCTTCAGTGGCTGGCAAGGGCCGCGCGGGCAAACCTGGAAGCGGTTTCCGACGACGGCCACTCGAGCGCCGAATGGGATGCCGGGCTCGCGGCCCTCGTGTCACAGCCGATGGCCACGGCATCAGGCGAGATCCGCGTCGGTCTTCGCCTGGTCGGCTTTACGCTCGTCGTCCTGCGCCGCGGGGCAGTTCTCGACGCCTTTCAGCTCGATCACAAGACCGACGCGCAAGCCGGAACCTGGATCGACTCGAAGCTGAAGACCCTGGGTCTGAAGCCTGCCGGGGGTGTCTCGCTTCCCTACGCGATTCCCGATCACCCGGTCGGACACGGAGCGCCCTACGACTGCACCAACGCGGGCAGGGAACTCGGGGAGATCGCGCGCTGGTTCACCGGCGCGGCGGAGCTGCTGGAAGAATTCCGGGCGAAGCACAGGGCCTTGCGTCCCGGACCGGGTCCGCTGCGCTGCTGGCCGCATCATTTCGACATCGCCACCCTGGTGCGACTCGAGGCGGGTCCTCATGAGTCTGCGAGATCGGTCGGAATCGGCCTTTCTCCAGGCGATGAGTACTATGCTCAACCTTACCTCTACATCAGCCCATGGCCGCCAATCGCCGATGCGCGGCTGCCGCCGTTGCCACCGCCGGGACACTGGCATACGCAGGGATTCCTGGCCGCCGTGGCAACGGGAGAGGACATCCTTGCCCTCAAGAACCGTGGCCCGGAGCTCTCGGCTTTCGTCGATGCGGCATTCGAGATCGGCTGTGAGCACCTGGGAGTCGCGTCGAGATAGCAGCGGCCTGCGCGGCCGGATCTGGGTTTTCTTCACCTGAGAGGAGCGTCCAAGTGTCCTTGAGAGCAGCTCTTGCAGCGACATTCTCGTTGATGGCCCTGCAGGCATTGCCGCAGGATTACCCTTCCAAGCCGGTACACGTGTTAGTGCCCGCCAGCCCGGGAGGCGCATCCGATGTTGCCGCACGCCTCGTCGCCCCAAAGTTCGCCGAAGTGCTGGGGCAGCCGTTCCTGGTGGAGAACCGGGTCGCATCAGGAGGCATCGTGGGCACGGCGCAGCTCGCGAAGTCGCCCGCAGACGGCTACACCATCATGATGACTTTCGACACGTTCGCTTCGAATCCTCACATGTACAAGAACCTTCCCTACGACGTCGTGAAGGATTTCGCCCCGATCATGCTGGTCACGCGCTACCCGCAGATCCTCGTCGTCCACCCGAGCCTCGGCGTCAAGACCGTCCCCGAGTTCGTCGCCTACGCCAAGGCGAACGGCGCGAAGATGAACTACGGCTCCGCGGGTCCGGCGTCCTCGAGCCGCCTCGCGTTCGAGCTCTTCAAGGACACGGCAGGAATCGAGATGCAGGCGGTTCACTACAAGGGCGGCGGCCCCGCCATCAACGACCTGCTGGCCGGAACCGTGCAGGTCA